>Ga0066836_10002039_pt1 | contig 10746 bp, 7 predicted proteins | sample ETNtaG_18_FD_71568 | JGI IMG/M metagenome (GOLD analysis project Ga0066836, IMG submission 71568) | Marine microbial and viral communities from oxygen minimum zone, Eastern Pacific Ocean - ETNP201302SV91 | ecosystem: Environmental > Aquatic > Marine > Oceanic | place: Pacific Ocean: Eastern...
GTTTTTGGAATTACTGAACCTGGAGGAGCGTATATGGTTACTAATCCATCTCTTGCGTTAGCAGCTCCACATACAACTTTAATTATTTTATTGTCTCCAAGACTAACATCGCAAAGTTTTAACTTGTCTGCGTTAGGGTGTTTTTCTGCCTTTATAACTTTTGCAACTTTAAAATCAGACAGTTCCCCTTGACTCTCTTTAACTCCTTCAACTTCAAGACCTATTCCCGTAAGTTTATCAATTATTTTTGATAAATTTGCATTGGTAGTTAGATGATTTTTTAACCAAGACAAAGTTATTATCATCTGCTTAGTCCTCTGTAGTTTGTCGGAACATCTAAGGGATCAAAACCAAAATAATTTAACCATCTGTAGTCAGTTTCAAAGAAAGATCTAAGATCATTTATTCCATATTTTAGCATTGCAAGTCTGTCTATCCCCATTCCAAATGCAAAACCTTGAAATTTTTTTGGATCAACTTTAACATTTTTTAGAACATTTGGATGAACCATTCCACAACCTAATATCTCAAGCCACTTGTCGCCCTCACCAACAATAATTCTTCCGTTTTCCAATCTGTAACCAATATCAACTTCGGCTGAAGGTTCTGTAAATGGAAAATGACTTGGTCTAAATCTCATTTGAATTTTTTTAACTTCAAAGAATTCTTTAACAAAATAATCCAAACATCCTTTTAAATGACCCATGGTTATATCTTTATCAATATGTAGTCCCTCGAGTTGATGAAACATAGGCGCATGGGTTTGGTCGCTGTCGCAACGATAAGTTCTTCCTGGAACAATAATTTTAAATGGTGGTTTCCCGCTTAGCATTGCTCTAATTTGAACCGGCGAAGTATGAGTCCTTAATAGAATTTTTTTATTGCCATCTAAATAAAAAGTATCATGCATGTCTCTAGCCGGATGGTCTTCGGGAGTATTTAAAGCTGTAAAATTATTATATTCAGTTTCTACATCTGGACCTTCTGCAACTGAAAAGCCTATTTCAGAGAATATGGAAGAGATCTCATCAATGACCTGTGAAACAGGATGTATTTTTCCGTTTGGACGTTCTCGAGCTGGCAATGTTACATCAACTCTATCTTTTTGAAGTTTTTGATTTATCTCTGATTTTTCCAGTTCTTCAAACCTGTTATTAATGGCTTCAGTAATCTTTTGTTTTTCATTATTGAGAGAAGCCGCTCTTGTTTTTCTTTCATCCTCAGGCAAAGAGCCAAGTTTTTTAAACTCCTGATTGATCTGGCTATTTTTTCCTAAAAACTGAGTTTTTAAATTTTGCAGTTCTAGCTTATCTTTAGTTTGTGATATTTTTTGAATTAATTCTCGTAAATCTACCATTAGTTAGTTTTTACTCTAACTTTGTAAAAGAAAAAACAAGTTTATTTTATTGATAACTGAACTTTTTTAACAAGTGATTTGAATGCTTCTGGATTATTATAAGCTAAATCAGCTAAAACTTTTCGATCTAATTTAATTTTTGACTTATTTAGACCGTTAATAAATTTAGAATAAGTCAAGCCTTCAGATCTTACCCCGGCATTAATCCTTTGTATCCACAAAGAACGAAATTCTCTTTTTTTGTTTCTTCTATCTCTGTAGGCATACTGCAATGCTTTTTCCATTGCTTGACGTGCAATACGAATAGTATTTTTTCTTCTTCCAAACTGGCCTTTAACAGCCTTAAAAACTTTCTTATGTCTTGCTTTACTTGTTACTCCTCTTTTGGTTCTGGCCATTTTATCCTCTTAAATTATAAGGCATATATGATTTAACAATTTTGGTGTCCTGCTTAGACATTATTGTGGAGCCTCTTTGTTTTCTAATTTGTGAATTAGTTCTTTTAATCATGCCGTGCCTTTTGTTGGCTTGTGGCATTTTGACTTTACCTGATTTTGTAAGTCTAAATCTTTTCTTTGCTGAGCTTTTAGTTTTCAGTTTTGGCATAAGTAACGGATTTATATATACTTTAATTTTAGTTTACAAGATCAAACAAAAAAATAATTAATTAGGCTGGATAATCATAATCATCTGTCTGCCTTCAAATTTTGGGTTAAGTTCCACTTTCCCTAGATCTTTGGTATCCTTGATTATTCTGTCCATCAAATCTCTGCCTTGCTGGGTAAACTGCATCTCTCTTCCTTTAAACTTAACTGTGAACTTTACTTTGTCTCCTTTGGTTAAAAATTTCTTCGCATTCTTTATTTTAAAATTATAATCGTGTATCTCCGTTCCAGGTCTTAACTTCAGCTCTTTTAGGGCAGCAGTTTTTTGATTCTTTTTTGCTTTGCTGGCTTTTTTTTGTAAATCATATTTATATTTTCCTATATCCATAATCTTGCATACTGGAGGATTTGCGTTCGGGGAAATTTCAATAAGATCTAAGCCTTCTTGTTTTGCCGTTTCGACTGCTTTTTTAATTGGAAGAGTGCCTAAATTTTCTCCGGCACTATTTATAACTTGAACATCCAGGCTTCTAATTCTGTGGTTTGTTCTTGGTATATCAATCTTTGGTTTTCTGCGAAAATAATGTGGTTTGTTTTTTTGCACTTATTAAATAGGTAATTTGTTGAGTAGTTTTATTTTGTTTATTGCTTTGTCTAACTTAATTTTTTCTTGTTTTTCTGATCCAAGTTTTCTTATAGTCACACTTTTCTCTTTCATTTCTTTATCGCCACAGATAAACAAAAGAGGTGCTTTTGCTAAAGAGTGCTCTCTAATTTTATAATTAATCTTTTGATTCCTTAAATCCACTCCGCAATTTATACCTTCTTTGAAGATCTCTTCAAATATTTTTTTTGCATATTTATTGTGTTCTTCTGAGATCGGCAATACAACAACTTGTGTTGGATTGAGCCAAAATGGAAATTTGCCCGCATAATTTTCGATTAGTATCCCTATAAACCTTTCCAAAGACCCAAATAATGCTCTATGGAGCATGACGGGAGTTTTTTTTGATCCATCTTTATCAACAAAGGTTGCTCCTAATCTGCCTGGCAGATTTAAATCAACTTGTAGCGTTCCACATTGCCAGTCTCTGCCTATAGCGTCTCTTAAAACAAATTCTATCTTTGGCCCATAAAAAGCTCCTTCGCCTTTGTTCGTTTCATATTCTAACTTTGTTTTTTTTATAGCTGCTAACAAAGCTTTTTCAGATTTATCCCAAATGTTGTCATCCCCAACTCTTTTTTCAGGTCTGTCAGAATATTTTAGAAATACCTTTTTAAATCCTAAGTCTTTATAAATATCTAAACTCAAATTAGTAACATTAATACACTCCTCTGTTATTTGCTGTTCGGTACAAAATATGTGAGCGTCATCTTGAGTAAAGGCACGAACTCTTAAAAGACCATGTAATGCTCCTGATGGTTCGTATCTATGTACTTTTCCAAACTCAGATAATTTCAAAGGTAAATCGCGATAACTCTTAAGACCTTGATTGAATACTTGAATACATCCTGGACAATTCATTGGTTTGACAGCAAAAACTTTTTTGTCAGGGGTTTCAGATGTAAACATTAGATCTCCGAACTTATCCCAGTGTCCGGACTTTTCCCAAAGAGTTTTGTCTAACAATTCGGGTGTGTTGATTTCTCTATAACCTGCATTTCTTTGTTTTAATCTCATGTATTCAATAAGTTTTTGAAATAAATTCCAGCCTTTTTCATGCCAAAATACAGAGCCAGGACTTTCTTCTCTGAAATGAAAAAGATCCATTTCTTTTCCAAGTTTTCTGTGATCTCTTTTTTCAGCTTCTTCGATTTGTCTTAAATATTCATCAAGTTCCTTTTTAGATGGCCAAGATGTTCCGTAAATTCTTTGCAGCATTTCGTTATTGGGGTCACCTCTCCAATAAGCGCCTGATACTTTTGTGAGTTTAAAATATTTTCCAATTTTTCCAGTTGAAGTGAGATGGGGTCCTCGACAAAGATCATACCATTTTCCATGATAATATATGGAAACTTCCTGATCCTCTGGTATGCTATCCACAAGTTCAACTTTATAGTTTTCCTCGATCTTTTTATAGTGATCCCTTGCTTTTTTTCTTTCCCACACCTCTCTTTTTGTAGGCTCATCCTTCTCAACAATTTCTTTCATCTTTTTTTCAATTTTTTCTAAATCTTGCGGAGTAAATGGTTCTTTCCTGGAAAAATCATAATAAAAACCATTCTTGATTGCTGGGCCAATTGCTATTTTAGTGCCGGGAAACAATTCTTGAACTGCCATTGCCATAATATGAGTTGTGTCATGCCTCATAGCATCTAATCCTTCTCTGTCTTTATGGGTTATAATTTTAACTTTAGAGTCTTGTTTAATCTCGAAACTTAAATCCTTTAATTCTCCATTTACTTCCATAATTAGAGCTAGCTTCTCCAAAGATTTGCTAATTTTTTTAATTAATTCAAAACCATTAATTGATTTATTAAATGGTATTTTCTTTCCATCCAAGAGTTGAATTTCAGGCATTTAAATTTTTAACAATTTTTTATATTCTGTAAAAGTGCTTTGACACATTTTTTCAACATCAAATTTAAGCAATACGTTTTTCCTACCTTCATTTCCAATCGATTGCAACTTGTCTTTGTCCATTTCAATCACATTGTTTAGATATTCTGCTAGAGACTCTGGACTGCCATTTTTAAACAAAAAACCAGTTTTGCCATCAATTATCGTCTCTCTGGATCCTCCAAAATCACTAGCTATGATGGGCTTCTGCATAGCTTGTGCTTCTACCGCAACTCTGCCAAAGGCCTCGGGTTCAATAGATGAAGAGACGACAGCGTCGGATATATAATAAATAACTGGCATTTCTCTAAAGTTGGATAGAAAAATAATATTTTTTTTAAGCTGGTATTTTTCCATCATTGAGACCAATTTTTTAAAGTAAACCTTTCTACCTTGATGATGGCCTAGAATAACGCTTTGAAAATTATTTTTACCATATTTTATTCTTAATAGATTTAAAGACTCCATAAACATTTCTTGACCTTTCCATCTGGTGAGCCTTCCGGGTAAAAGAATTTTAAAAGTTTCTGGGCTTAAGCCTAAATCGGTGTTGAGCTTGCTAATTTTTTCGTTTGTTACAGTTGAATTGCTAAAATATTCAGTGTTAATTCCTCTAAAAATAACAAGAACTCGTTTTCCTGGTCTAAGGAGTTCATTATAATTTTTATGAATATGATCAAAAATAAAGTTTGATCCCGCAATTACGAGATCTGATCTTACCATTACTGAATTGTAAAATTTTTTAATTTTATTACTGAAGTTATATGTTCCGTGAAAAGTTGTGACGAATTTTCTTCCTGTTAAAAAACAAGAGAATAAACAGGACCATGCAGGAGCTCTGCTTCTTGCGTGTACTATATTAATTTTGAGAAACAATATAATTAGAGACAATAAAATAGTATTGATCAAAATTAAAATTGGATTCTTAGACTGAACAGGTAATCTAATAACTTTTACTTTTTTTTTTCTAATAAATTTTAAAAGAGGTCCGCCGCTGGTGACTATATAAGATTTACAGTCTTTTTCTGATAAGAAGTGTGCAAGATCATAACATCCGGTTTCGGCTCCGCCATAACCTAATTTTGGTATAACCTGTAAAACTTTTATTTTAGATGACATATGGTAAAGATATATAATAGCAGATTAGTTTAATAAACTTTACATGAAAAAATTTAAATATCTTAAAATCTCAAAGACCAAAAAACTTAGATATATAGACAATTATTACAAAAAAAAACTATATATAATTTTTCTTCCGGGATTTATGTCTGATATTGAAGGAAAAAAGCCCAAAGCATTTGAAAAATATGCTGTTAAAAATAAGTTAGGTTTTTTGGCATTAGAATACTCTGGACATGGCAAGTCCTCGGGGGAGTTTACCAAAGGAAATATAAGCGAATGGTCCAATGATACCAAAAAATCAATAAAAAAAATTGTTAAAAAAAATAATTTTATTTTAATTGGTTCAAGCATGGGGGCATGGATTTCTTTAAACCAATTTAAATATTTTAAAAAACAAATTAAAGGTTTTATTGGAATTGGTTCCGCACCCGAATTTCTAGAAAGATTAATGTGGAAACAATTCTCAAAAAAAATAAAGAAAGAGATTGAAGAAAAAGGTGTTAGTATAATTAAGCAAAAGCAATACGAGTACCCTGTAACTTATCAATTAATAAAAGACGGAAGAAAAAATAAAGTTTTATCAAAGAAAATAAAATCTCAAATAAATGTAACTATGTTTCATGGTCAAAAAGATGAAGTAGTTCCAGTTTCATTTTCAAGAAAAGTTTTATCTTTGTTTGTAAGAGCTAAAAAAATAATAGTAGTTATTAAAAATGGCGACCATAGTCTTTCTAGCAAAAAAAACCTAAAAAGAATTACCAAAGAATTGGATAAATTTGTTGGCCAAGAAAAATAAAAAAATTAGCCCGTTTTTGAAATTTTAGATTTTAGGTTTATAGGGTTTTCCAGCTTGTCTAGCATTTCTATTGGGCAAATCTGTTTAAAATTTTCAACCTCTTTTGAAAAGTTGTCTAAAATATTTTTTGAAATTTTTGATTCTGTTTCAAGAGTATATTCCTCTAATAATTTTTTCAATTTATCTTTCCAATATTTTGTTTCTGGCTTTTGCCAAATTATAGAATCAGGGTTTGCATAATTCTCAAAAATATTTTTTGGGTCATATACAAAGGCTATTCCTCCTGTCATCCCGGCGCCAAAATTATCACCTACTTTGCCTAGTACTACTATTTCTCCTCCTGTCATATATTCACAACCATTGGCATCACATCCCTCAACAACTGATGTAGCGCCTGAATTTCTCACCGCAAACCTTTCCCCAGCTTTTCCTGAGGCAAATAATTTTCCAGATGTCGCTCCATATAACACTGTATTTCCAATAATAGTATTTTCGTTGGTTTCAAATTTATTATCTTTAGAAGGTCTTACCACAATTGTGCCTCCGGATAGGCCTTTGGCTACGTAGTCATTAGCATCCCCAGATAATTTAATTTTTACACTTTTTGAAAGAAAGGCGCCTAAAGATTGTCCTGCTGAACCGGTCAGATTAAGATTTAAAATATTGCTAGAAAGGTTATCTCTAAATTTCTGAAATATATAGTGAGATAGTTTGGTGCCAACTGTCCTGTCGGTATTTTTAACTATTGAGTCACGTGAAATTTTTTCATTATCTTTCAATTTGTTTTTGATTTCCGCCCATATTTTTTCATCTACATTGTTATCTGGAACTTTGTTTATTAGGTCGTTCTTGGAATACCTTTTGTTGTTTCCTGGATCTGCTTGTACTAGCAACGGGTTTAAATCTAAATCATCGAGATTTGGCGACCCCCTACTAACTTGATGGAGCAAGTCTGTTCTTCCAATTACTTCTTCTAGAGACTTGAAGCCAAGTGAGGCTAAAATTTCTCTTACTTCCATTGCAACAAAGGTAAAAAAGTTCACTACTTTTTCTGGTGTGCCTGAAAATTTTTCTCTCAGCTTTTCATCTTGAGTACAAACTCCAACAGGGCAAGTATTAGAGTGGCACTGTCTTACCATTATACATCCCATGGCTATTAAAGATGAAGTACCCATACCAAATTCTTCTGCGCCCATCATCGCTGCAATAACAACATCCCTTCCTGTTTTTATACCGCCGTCAGCTCTCAGGGTTACTTTGTGTCTAAGTTGATTTAATGTTAAAATTTGATTAGCTTCGGTCAATCCCATTTCCCATGGAATGCCAGCATACTTAACGCTTGTTTGTGGGCTTGCGCCTGTCCCGCCTGAATGTCCAGAAATTAAAATTACATCTGCTTTAGCTTTTGCCACTCCAGCAGCAATTGTTCCAATACCAGTTGAAGCAACTAGCTTAACTCCAATTCTAGCCCTTGGATTAACTTGTTTTAAGTCATAAATTAATTGGGCTAAATCCTCTATGGAATAGATATCGTGATGTGGTGGCGGGGATATCAACGTTACGCCAGGTGTTGAGTATCTTAATCTGGCAATTTCTTTTGTTACTTTAAAACCTGGTAATTGACCTCCTTCTCCAGGCTTAGCTCCTTGGGCAATTTTTATTTCAATTTCATTACAGTTATTTAGATATTCTACTGTCACTCCGAATCTAGCTGAGGCTATTTGTTTTACTTTTGAATTAGATGAGTCACCATTTTTTAAAACTTTAAACCTTTTTTCGTCTTCACCACCTTCTCCACTACATGACGAGCCTTTAATTCTGTTCATACCGATTGCTAAAGTTTCATGTGCTTCTGATGATAAAGCTCCATGTGACATGCTTCCGCTTCCAAATCTTGGTGTAATTTTCTCTATAGGTTCAACTTCGTTTATATTTGTTGGTTTATTAATTTTTCTAAATTCAAGAAGATCTCTAAGATTTGTGGGATTTAAATTGTTTATCCCTTCTGAATATTTTTTAAATGTTTCGTAAGAATTTCTTCCAACAGAATTTTGCAAAAGGTGTATGAGATTTCCTTGAAATTGATGATCTTCTCCAGATTTTCTGTATTTATAAAGCCCTCCAATGGGAAGCATTGCTACGTTTTTTTGATATGCTTTTAAATGAAGTTCTTTAATTTTTTTCTCGATTCCCAAAATTCCAATACCTGATATTCTCGAGATCATTCCTGGAAAATAATCGGCCACTAACCCCCTGCTTAAACCCACTGCCTCAAAATTACATCCTCCTCTATACGAGCTTAAAACAGAAATGCCCATTTTTGACATTATTTTAAGCAAGCCTGCATTGATAGATTGTTTAAATCTTTCAACACAAGACTCGAAATCTAATTTGTCAAATAATTTTTTTTCATATCTTTGATGAATACTGTCTATAGCTAGATAAGGATTTACCGTACCTGCTCCTACACCAATAAGTACAGCAAATGAATGTGTATCCATTGCTTCTGCGGTTTGAACATTGATTGACGCATAGCCTCTCAAGCTTAGTTTAACTAGATTAGAATGAACAGCGCCTACAGCTAAAATCATTGGCACAATTGCTCTTTCCTCAGAAATGTTTATATCTGAAAGAATCAAGTGGTTTGTGCCTCCCCTCACAGCTATTTCCGCTTCTTCTCTAATTTGTTCGAGTCTAGTTCTAAGACTATCTTTTATATTGAATGTGCAGTCTATTATTCCTATTTTTTTTGAGAACATGGTTTTGAATTTCTTAAGTTGAGAATTGGTTAAGATTGGGCTATCTAAAACGTAAATATTCTCCTTAGTTAAATTTTCAAAATCTAAAATATTCCCAAGATTTCCAAATCTTGTCTTTAAACTCATAACCTTGTTTTCTCTTAATGAGTCTATGGGTGGGTTTGTAACTTGGCTGAAATTCTGTCTAAAATAATGTGAAATAGGCCTGTAGTGATTTGATAATACGGCTACCGGAGTATCGTCTCCCATGGATCCTGTTGCTTCTTTGGCGTCTTCTGCCATTGGATGAAGAATTAATTCTAAATCCTCAATGCTGTATCCAGAAAGATACTGCCTTCTTCTTAAGTCTTCATTAGAAAAATTCGCAAATTCTTTTTCAGCGATAATTTTCTTATCCAAATGAACAATTTGTTTATGAAATTTTTTGTAGTCTTTTGATAAATAATCTTTTATTTCTTTGTCTCTGTAAATTTTCCCTTTCTTCAAATTGACAGCGATAAGTTGACCGGGACCAAGTCTACCTTTAGATATTATTTTGTTTTCAGGAATTTGGACCATTCCAGTTTCAGATCCAGCACAAAATATCTTGTCAGATGTAATTGAATATCTTAGGGGTCGTAAACCGTTTCTATCTGTAGCCGCAATAGCCCACTTGCTGTCTGTTGCACAAATCGCTGCTGGCCCATCCCACGGTTCAATTGTGCTATTTAATACATCAAAAAGCTGCTGATGCGATCTTGGTAAGATTTTGCTTCTTTTGGACCAAGCATCTGGCATCGTCATTAATTTAATTAATGGAACCGGTTTACCAGAGTGAATTAATAATTCAAAAACATTGTCTAAAGCAGCCGAGTCAGAATTGCCTGGAGTGATTACAGGTTTTAAATCCTCAACATTTTTAAACAATTCGCTAGACATGTCTTGCTCATGAATTTTCATCCAGTTTACATTTCCTTTTAAAGTATTTATTTCTCCATTATGCGCTAAACATCTAAATGGTTGTGCAAGTTTCCAACTTGGAAAAGTATTTGTAGAAAATCTTTGGTGAAAAATTGCAAATCGAGAAACAAATCTTTTATCATTTAAATCTGGATAAAAATCAGACAATGCTTCAGCTAAAAACATGCCTTTATAAATAATGGATCTTGAGCTTAAGGAGCAAATATAAAAATCATTGATTTGTTGACCTTTGGTAATTTTTAATATTTTTTTTCTAGCTACAAAAAGAGAACGCTCTAATTCGTCTCTCTCCAATAGTTTGTTGCTTTTAAAAATTACTTGAGTAATTTCAGGTCTGTTGGAATCTGCGGTTCTGCCCAGAACTGTAGGATTTACTGGAACTTGTCTCCATCCATAAATATAGAAGTCATTTTCTAGCAAGACCCTTTCAACTATTGTTTTAGATTTTTCCTGATCAGCATACTCAGTTCGAGGAAGAAAAATCATACCAACACACATTTCTTCCTCTCCTTTATGTTCGTGCCCAGTGTCTTTTATTTTTTCTAAAAAAAAATCTCTTGGAATTTCAACGCATATACCTGCTCCGT
>Ga0066836_10002040_pt1 | contig 10746 bp, 7 predicted proteins | sample ETNtaG_18_FD_71568 | JGI IMG/M metagenome (GOLD analysis project Ga0066836, IMG submission 71568) | Marine microbial and viral communities from oxygen minimum zone, Eastern Pacific Ocean - ETNP201302SV91 | ecosystem: Environmental > Aquatic > Marine > Oceanic | place: Pacific Ocean: Eastern...
CCTCCTGAAGATGCATTTTCATGGACATCTAGTATAGAAAATGCTCCTGAAGAGCAAGAAATAATAGAAATTGGTTTTGAAAAAGGAATTCCTATTTCTCTGAACAATAAGAAAATGCCAGGCGTAAAGTTAATTGATCAATTAAATGTTATTGCTGGAAAACATGGTATAGGTAGAGTAGACCATTTAGAAAATAGATTAGTTGGAATTAAAAGCAGAGAAGTGTACGAGACTCCTGCAGCAGTAGTGTTATATCAAGCTATAGCAGCTTTGGAAACAGCAACTTTATCTAGAGAACAGCAGAGGCTTAAATCTTCACTTTCTACCACATTTTCTGATTTGGTTTATGATGGGAGATGGTTCACAAGTTTAAGAGAAAATATTCAAGCATTTATGGATGATGCACAGAAATTTACTTCTGGAAATGTAAAACTAAAATTGTATAAGGGAAGTTCTACAGTAATTGGTAGAAAATCCAGGTTTTCACTATATGATTATGATATGTCTACATATTCAACTACTGATAGTTTTAACCACAGTTCAGCAGAAGGTTTTATAGATATATACTCATTACCAGCTAGAATCCAGGCAAAAAAACAAAAATATAATGATTTATAAATTTGAATAAAAATAAAAACAATAGAACTTCATCTATACAAGGTGGAGAAATTTACGGTAAATTTACTAGTTCTTTTGAAACAGATATAAGAATGTATAAAGAGGACATTGCAGTTTCTGTCGCGTATTCAAAAATGTTAGAAAAAATTCAACTGATTTCTAAATCTGAAAATGAGAACATAATCAAAGGATTATCAGAAATATTGCAAGAAATAGAAAGTGATAAATTTAAATGGAATCACGACTTAGAAGATATACATTTAAATATAGAAGAAACTTTATATAAAAAAATAGGTGATACAGCTGGCAAATTACATTTTGGGAGATCACGAAATGATCAAGTTGCTACTGATGTAAGATTATTTTTTAAAAATAAAATAGAACTTGTAAGAAACGGGCTAATTGCTTTTTTGGAAGAAATTATTTCTTTGTCAGATAAAAATAAAACTATTATCATGCCTGGTTATACACATCTTCAAAAAGGGCAACCAGTTCTTTTATCACAATATCTTATGGCATATTTTACAATGCTTTCGAGGGATTTAGAAAGAATTGACCAATGTTTAGAAAATTTGGATATCCTTCCACTTGGATCAGGGGCATTTGCAGGCGTAACAATACCTATAGATAGAGAATTTTTAGCAAAAGAATTGGGATTTAGTAGAATATCATCTAATTCTATAGACTCTGTATCATCTAGGGATCATATTTTAGATGTTCATTATGTTTGTAGTTCTACAATGCTAAATATTTCTAGAATTTGTGAAGAATTCATAATTTGGGCAACTGAAGAATTTGATTTTATAAATTTACCAGACAAATTTACAACAGGTTCAAGTATAATGCCTCAGAAGAAAAATCCTGATTACCTAGAATTAATAAGAGGTAAAACAGGAGGTGTTTTAGGTAACCTTGTGGGACTTATGACTACTTTAAAAGCATTACCATTTACTTACAACAGAGATTTACAAGAAGACAGAAGCGGGGCTATGAAATCGGTAGATACATTACTAGAGAGCTTAACTGTTCTAAAGTCTATGTTTTCAGAAATCTCATTTAATGAAGAAAAAATGCTAGACTCATCATTAGGATCAAATATTTTAGCTACCGATTTTGCAGATTACCTAGCATTTAAAAAAATTCCATTCCGAGAAGCTTATGAAATAATAAAAAAAGTTTCTGTAAAATTGGCTAAAGAAAAAAAATCAATCAATGAACTGTCTTTAAATGACTTTAAGAAAATTTCTAACCTTTTTGATGAGGATGTTATGAAAATAAACTTGAAATATTCTATTGAGAAACGCAATTCTGTTGGAGGGACTTCAACGAATTCATTAAAAGAACAGGTCAAAAATGGAAAAATTTATCTAAGAGATAAAAAAAATGCCTAAAAAAGATATTATTATCAGTGCTTCTATTTTATCTTCAAATTTCAAAAATTTAGAAAAAGAAATCAAATCACTTAACCTATCTGGAATCGATGAATTTCATCTTGATATTATGGATGGTCATTTTGTAGAAAATATTTCTTTTGGCCAACCTATACTTCAAACGATTAGAGCTCTTACAACTTTACCTATTGAAGCACATTTAATGGTAGATAAACCAATTAATTATATTGAAAGTTTTTTAGATATTGGTGTAAACATTTTTACATTTCATATTGAATCAGAAAATAATGCAAAAGAAGTAATTGATTTAGTTAGAAGTTCAAAAAGTAAAATAGGAATAGCAATAAATCCTGATACTGAACTTGGAGAAATTCTACCTTTTATAAATTATATTGATAGAGTTTTATTTATGACCGTCTATCCAGGTAAAGGAGGTCAGCCCTATCTTGATTTTGTTGAAGAAAAAATAAATAAGTTAGTAAAAATGGATGAATCCAAAGACTTATTAATAGGTGTAGATGGGGGAATAAAATCAGGGACAATTAATCGGCCATACAAATCTGGCGCTAGAATGTTTGTTTCTGGAACAGGTATTTTGAATAATGATTTAGGTTTCTTAGGTGCAGTTAATGAATTGAGGCAGTCTATTTAAGAGCTATTCCTTTTTTATCTAATGTCCTTATTTCCCTTGCGGTTAATTTAACAGTGTATTCTTTTTCACCAATTGTTATTTTTCTTTTTTGTACATTTGGTTTTGAAATTTTTTGAGTTGCATTTAGTGCATGGGATCTATTATGACCAAACAATGGTTTCTTTAGCGGACCTAAGCCCAAATACTTTCTAGGATCGATAGACATTTTTCTCTCTTGGTAAATTTATTTTATTTAAATTATTTTTTTTTTCACGAGTATAGTTTATCATTCAATCTTATAATCCGAAATATTATTTTATGAACACAAATCAAGAGATTTTAGCAGAACAACTCATTTCAGGTATTAATAATTTTATTTTTTGTTTAAATTTATACAAAGAAAAAATAAATAATTTAAATGTATTTCCTGTACCTGATGGTGATACAGGAACTAATATGCTTTTAACTATGAAAAGTTTAGATTTATCTTATGAAAAGGATGAAAAAATTGAAAACTTTTTGTTTTCTTTAAAAAACTCTTCATTGATGGAGGCTAGGGGAAATTCAGGAGTTATATTATCCCAATTTTTTCTAGGTCTTTTATCTGCTTACAAGAAAAACAAAAATTTGTCATTTAAAACATTAGCTGAATCGATTGTTAATGCTGCTAAAACTACGAGAGAGTCCCTTCCAAATCCTGTTGATGGAACATTAATGACTATTTATGAAGATGTTGGATCAAAAGCCCTTAAAAGTTATTCATCTTCTAAATCACTTTCTGATTTTTTAAAGAAATTATCTGAAGAATCTATTAAGTCTGTAAAAAACACTCCTAATAAATTACCAATCCTTAAAGAAGCTGATGTCGTTGATTCAGGAGGATTAGGTTTTGCTATGATGATAAATTCATGGTTTTTTTCAACTATTTATAATACCTCTAAAGAGATAGAAGAAAATTTAGATAAAGTATATTTGAAAATGATTGCAGGCTTGTCTAGCTCAGTATCAAAGGAATTTTATGACGATTCTCAAGAAATTGAATGGGGTAACTGTACTGTATTTACTATAACAGGTAAGAATATAAATGTTGAAGATCAAAGAAAAAAAATCCCGGAATTTGGCAAGTCAGCAGTAATTACAGGAGATTCTAGTTTAATTAAAGTTCATATTCATGTGTTGGAAACAGGCCCTGTTATTGATTATGCTAATGGAATTGGTAAAGTTGAAAATGTTTTTATTCAAAATATGGATGAACAAACTAAGGATATTTCTGAGCCAAAAAAAAATTATGAAAATATAAATACTTCGATTATTTCAATATGTGAAGGTGAAGGAATTGCAAAACTATTTAACGAAACAGTTGGTGATTCTATGCATATTTTGATAGGAGGTCCTAAAAAAAATCCTAGTATAAAAGATATTTTAGAAATAGTGAATAAAATCAAATCGGAAAATATTTTAATTTTGCCTAACAATCCAAATATATTGGTTACTGTAAAAAAGCTTTTAGAAGTATCTGATAAAGAGAACATAAATGTTATTGAATCAAAATCTATTCAACAAGGAATCTCAAGTGTTATTTATTTTGATGACAATAGTTCTTTTGAAGAGAATATTTCACAAATGAATACAGCTATTGCTTCTATTGAGGAAGCTTCTGTAACCATTTCTACTAGAGATGTAATTATAGACGAGAAAAAAATAAAGAAAAATCAATATATTGCAATTTTGAATGACAAAATAGTAGATTCTTTTGATTATCCCCAACTAGCTTTGGAATATTTACTAGATGATATGTCTTCTAGGAATGATATTTTAACAGTAATAATAGGACATGATTCAATAGAACAAAACCTTGAAAAATTAGAAGAAACTTTTGTTGAAGAGAACATAGATAAGGAATTAACGATTGTAGAAGGCAATCAACCGTACTATAATTATTTCATATTAGGAGAATAGGTGTATAAAATGTCAAAAATAGCTTTAGTAACAGATAGCACGTGTGATTTACCGGAAAAAGTAGTTACAGAAAAAAATATTACGGTCATTCCTTTAAATGTTCATTTTGGAGAAGAAACATTTTTAGATGGAATAGATTTAAAGCCAGATGCTTTTTTTGAAAAATTAAGTACTTCTGATATTCATCCTCAAACTTCTCAACCGTCTGTTGGTAGGTTTGTTGAAACATATAATAAGTTACTAAAAACTCATGATTCTATAATTTCTATTCATATTTCAGGCAAACTTAGTGCGACTTATAGTTCTGCTTTACAAGCGCAAAAGGAAATAGGAAATGACAATATAAAAGTTATTGACAGTATGAATGGTACTTTGGGATTAGGAGCAATAGTATTTCATCTGGCAACATTAAATCAATCAGGAGAAACTTTTGAAAACCTTTTAGAAGAAGCTGAAAAAATCATTCCAAATGCAAATTTTATGGGATTAGTTCCGACTCTTGAATATTTGGCCAAAGGAGGAAGAATTGGTAAAGCTCGAGAATTTATAGGGTCTCTATTAAAAATAAAACCAATTCTAGGGGCTGTTGATGGTGAAATTCAATCAGTTGGAAAAGCTAGAACTTTATTAAAAGGAATGGATTTCATAGTTGAAGAAATAAGAAAACATCAAATAGAAACCTTATTTATAGTTCATGCAAATCATACTGAAAGAGCAAACCTATTAAAAGATAAGGCATCTGAAGCCATAGATTCGAAAAATATAGTTATTGCTGAATTTGGACCAGTTGTAGGAACTCATCTAGGTCCTGGTGCATTTGGAGTAGGTTTTATTTCTTCGGAGTAGATAATTGGAACCTTCAAAGAAAGTAAACAGACTAAAAATATTAGCTTCTATTCTTTCTCAGGAATATCAACTAGGGCTTAATGATCAATCAGTTGAGTTTGGAATTGATAATTTTATTCAATCTTCTTATAAAGATTTGGACTGGATTTCTAATGTATATCCTATGAAATCAAGAAATTACAAAAACTTAGGCATTGGAGAAAGACATATTTGGGTGAAAAATCTTTTATCCAAAATATCTTATGAAATAAAAATCATTGAAGAAAAGATTACTCATGAAATACTTTTAAAGAAATTGCCCTTAGAAACACCTTTGGATCAATTACCTTTTATGGATAAAAGACATGTTATTAAATTTACCAATATAGGAATTTTTAATCTTGGTGATTTAATTTTGCATTTTCCATTTAGATATGAAGATTACACGAAAATCAAAAACATCAATTCATTAAAAGAAAATGAAAATGCAACAATTGTTGGAACAATAACCAAGAAACTATTAATTAGAAAAATGAATGCTCCTCAAATCATTGTTGCGGATAATACAGGGTCAATTACAGCAACATTTTTTAATATGGCATTTTTAGTAAAAAGATTTAAAGTAGGACAAAAAATTGCTTTAGCTGGAATGATAAAAAAATTCAGAAATTCCTTGCAATTTAATAATCCTGAATATGAACTATTTACTAATAGCGTAAAAAGATTTGATTATCTTCAACCAATTTATCATTCGACAGAAAAATTATCTCAAGAAGTAATTAAAACAAGAATTTCAAGTGCAATAAAAGCAAATGCGCTAGATAAATTTGAAGATTTTATACCAAATGAAATTTTGCATAGAAATGATCTTTTTTCGTTGAAAGATTCAATAAAAAAATTACACTTTGCAAGAACTCAAAATGAAAAAGACAAAGCTTCTAGAAGCTATGCATTTCATGAAGTATTTGAAAACCAAATTTCTGTAAAATACCGTAAAAAACAAAGAGAAAGAAATATTTCTTCATATTCTTTCACTTCATTTACTGAAAATTATAAGACAATTAGTAAATTTTTACCTTTCGAGTTAACTAAAGATCAAAAAAAATCCATTTCTGAAATTGAAAAAGATTTATCTTCTAACTTACCTATGGCTCGATTATTACAAGGAGAGGTTGGTTCAGGAAAGACAATAATTGCTTTAATTGCCCTCTTGTGTACTGCAATGGAAAATAAACAAGGAATTTTGTTAGCACCAACGGAAGTATTGGCTGAGCAACATTTTATAAATTTATCAAATCTAGTAGAAGGGACAATTGAGTTTGGAAATGAGGATAACATACGTGTTTGTAATATCAATAAAACAATTAAGATTGCTTTATTAACGGGGTCTTTAAATCAAAAAGTTAAGGATAAAACTAGATCAATGATAATAAACAATAAGCTTGATATTATTATTGGAACCCATGCGTTGCTCCAAGAAAAAATAACAAAAAATCTTTCTGGTTTAATTGTTATAGATGAACAACAAAGATTTGGAGTTGATCAAAGAAACTTATTATTAAAAAGAAAACCGATTCCAAATTTGTTAGCAATGTCAGCAACTCCAATACCTAGAACATTAAGTATGACACTTTATGGGGACTTATCATTGTCAACTATTCAAACAATGCCTAATCGAAAGAGAGATGTAGAAACTTATTGGATGCGTAATACTCAATTTGATGAAATCATAACAGATATTGAAAAAGAGCTTAAATCGGGGTCACAGGTTTTCTATGTTTGCCCTCATATTGACACATCAGAAAAAATAGAAGTAGCTTCAGTTTCTCAAGAATTTGAAAAATTGAAAATAAGTAAACTTGCAAATTATAAAATTATGCTCTTGCATGGACGAATGAATATTGATGAAAAACAGAAAATAATGGAAAGATTAAGAAAAGGAGCAATAGATATTTTGGTAACTACTCCCCTAATTGAAGTTGGAGTTGATATTCCAAACGCTACATTAATCGTTATAAATTCTGCAGAAAGATTTGGTATTTCTCAGCTTCATCAATTACGAGGAAGAGTTGGAAGGGGAGAAAAAGAATCAAAGTGCATAATAGTTTCATCGGAAGAAATAAATGATTTTACTGCTAAAAGAATGGAAGCTGTAGTAAAGAGCAATGATGGATTTAAGCTTTCTGAAGAAGATTTGAAAATTAGAGGTCCGGGTGAATTTGATAAAACTAAACAGAGCGGTTGGTCTTCAGAATACAAAATTGCTGATCCCCTAGATTTTGATCTGATTAAACAGGTGAATTTAGAAGCAGAATCTATAATAAATTTAGACCCATCTTTGAATAGTTATACAAAAATTAAAAAGATTCTAAAAAACTCTAGTACAGCAGACATAAATTTAGGATAAATTATATTATAAAAAAATCATGAATAAAAAATATAGAGCAGTAAAATTTTGGGCTAAAATTCCTCATGGCATATGGCTTAGAGAAGCAACAAGTGTTTCCGTTGACAGTAAAGATAATGTTTATATTTTCAATAGGGGAAATATTCCTTTATTGATTTTCGATAAAAATGGTAATCTCATAAAATCTTGGGGGAATGATGATCCTTTTGGAGAAATTAAAGTACAAGCTTTGAGAATAGATTATAAATTACAAACATGGGCAGGCTCTAAATTTGTAAGGCCGCATTCTATATTACTTGATCAAGAAGACAATATTTGGTGTGTTGATGACAGCGGTCATAAAATATCTAAATATAATCAGTCTTTTGAATTAATGTTATCTCTAGGAGACGGCAATCCTTCTGATAGAGAAAGTGGACTTCCTTTCAATAGACCAACTGATATTACAATTAATAAATCCAATGGAGATATATTTATCTCAGATGGATATGGAAATTCAAGAATTCATCATTATGATTCTGTAGGGAAATATATAAACAGCTGGGGAACATCTGGAACTGGCCCTGGTCAATTCTCTCTCCCTCATAATTTGTGTATGATTGGTAATGATGAACTGATTGTATGTGACCGAGAAAATCATAGGGTTCAAATTTTTTCTACAAAAGGAGAATTTATAAGAGAATGGCATGTTCATAAAGCTACTGCTGTTACAACAGATAATGATGGTAACATTTTTATTGCAGAGCAAGGCCCTCCTCCTGTTCAAGAAGGAGTAAAAAACTTAGGTCATTCAGTAGGGATTTGGAATAAAAACGGTGAGCTTTTACAAAGACTAGGTTCAGAACTGCCTGGAGAGGCACATAATCAATTTTTATGGCCTCATTCTATTTCTGTTGATTCAAAAGGAAGAATTTTTGTAGCAGAAGTTTCATATGTTGAAGTAGGCCGAACTCTTACTCCTCCTAGAGAGATGACAAGCTTTAGGGTTTGGGAACCTTTATCTGACAACTAGGTTAATCAACTTGTTTTCTATGTATATTTCTTTAATTATTTCTTTTCCTGAAATATGTTTTTGAATTTTTTCTGAATCATTTATGTAATTTTTAATTTCCTCTAAGGATATATTTTTTTCCATTTGAACTTGATCTCTTAATTTACCATTTATCTGAATAATAAGTGTAAAAGTAGATTTTTCTATTAGATTTTCTTTAAAAGTAGGGTTTAGTTGAAGATGCACCGAATTTTTATGTCCCAGTTTTTCCCAAAGTTCTTCAGATATATGAGGACAAATAGGAGAAAGATGAATTAGTAATCTTTTTAAAGAATCGATCCAATCAGATTTTGACACTTTCCCATTTTTTCTTATTTTCATAAGTAAATTAGTGTATTCCATTAGTGAAGCTATAGATGTGTTGTACTTGAAATTTTTCATGTCTTCTAATACATTTTTTGTAGTTATATTACTTATTTGAGTTAAATTTGATGATTCTTCTTCGTCAATTGCAATTTCTTTATAATTATTAGATGCAAGATCCCAAATCCTGTGTAACCATCTGTAAACACCATTTATCCCTGAATCAGACCAGTCACCTCCTCTATCCCAAGGTCCTAAAAACATTAAATATGCTCTCACAGAATCTGCTCCATATTGTTTTACTAAAGGTTCCGGATTTAGAGGATTGTTTCTTTTTGAAATTTTCATATGTCTAGCTAGCATTACTCCTTGGTTAAATAACCTTTTATAAGGTTCATCAAAATCTACATACCCTAAATCTCTTAGAACTTTATTAAAAAATCTTGCGTATAAAAGATGCATTACTGCATGCTCAGCTCCACCCATATATTGATCAACTGGTGACCAATTGGAAACCTTATCTTTTTCAAAAGGAGAATCAATAGACCCAGGGCTCGCAAATCTTAAATGATACCAAGATGAGTCCATAAATGTATCCATAGTATCTGTTTCTCTTTTCAATCTACCTAATTTTGGATGGTTATAATAAAGAAAATTTTCATCAAGGGTTAAGGGTGATTGTCCTGTTGGCATAAATTCTTTTACATCTGGCAATACAACTGGCAAAAATTCTTCTTCAACAGGTATTATTTCATCATTCTCATCATAAAACATTGGAATTGGAGTTCCCCAGTATCTTTGTCTAGAGATAAGCCAGTCTCTTATATGATAGGTAATAGTTTTTTCTCCTGTATTTTTTGATTCAATTAAGTTTGCAATGTTTTTCTTAGCTTCAACATTATTCATTCCATCAAAATCTCCAGAATTTACGAGAATTCCATTTTCTGTATATGCTTGTTTTAGTTCTGTGTCCTTAGAACCATCAGAAGAAATAACCACTCTTATAGGGAGATTGTATTTTTTTGCAAAAATAAAATCTCTTTCATCATGAGCAGGTACTCCCATTACAGCTCCTGTTCCATAAGAAGAAAGAACATAATCACCAATAAAAACAGGGATTTTTTCATTATTTATTGGATTTATGCAATATATGTCTGTTTTGACTCCTGTTTTTTCTCTTACAGTTGAAGTTCTGTCTATTTCAGATAATTTTTGTGAGTTCAATATATAGTTTTCAACTTCTTTATTTTTATTTAAGTTTAGCTTTTTAATTAATGGATGTTCTGGTGCTAAAACTAAAAAGGTAACTCCAAAAACTGTATCTATTCTTGTTGTGAAAGTACTTATTTTTTCTGAAGCTTCATAAACTTTAAAGTCGATAGTAACTCCCTCTGATTTGCCAATCCAATTTTTTTGCATTTGTTTTATTTTTTCAGGCCAATCTAAGCCTTCCATATTAAGCAATTCTTCAGCATAATCGGTTATTTTAAAATACCATTGAGGCATCATTTTTTTTATGACCTCTGCTCCTGATCTCTCAGACTTACCATCTACAACTTGT
>Ga0066836_10002054_pt1 | contig 10716 bp, 6 predicted proteins | sample ETNtaG_18_FD_71568 | JGI IMG/M metagenome (GOLD analysis project Ga0066836, IMG submission 71568) | Marine microbial and viral communities from oxygen minimum zone, Eastern Pacific Ocean - ETNP201302SV91 | ecosystem: Environmental > Aquatic > Marine > Oceanic | place: Pacific Ocean: Eastern...
GAGACCGTGGTTTTCTAAAAGCTGCAAAAATCCCTAAATGTAAAACACTAATCACTGAATGTACATTTGGATTACCAGAATTTGTTCTTCCTCCTGTAACTGAAATTGTCAAACAAGTTAATGAAATTATTGCAAATCTGTATTCTAAAGGAAAACCTGTTCTCCTTCTTGGCTATGAATTGGGAAAGGCTCAAACTTTGTCGCAACTATTTGGTGATTGGGATCCAATATACTATCATGACTCTGTAAAAAAGATGAATGATCTACATCGCTCCATGGGAGTTTCTCTAAAAGATTCTATTGGTCATACTGAAGCTGAAGCAAAAGGTTTGTTAGACAAAAAACCATGGATAATGGTTGCGCCTATGATGAGTGCAAAAAATAATTTCATTAAACATATGAAAATAAAATATGATGTAATTACAATTGGATTTAGTGGTTGGGCAAATTCAAAAAAATTTGGTTTTTCAAGAGGAACTGACTATTCAATTCCATTAAGTGATCATTGTGATTACAATGAATTAATTGAACTTGTAAAAAACTCTCAAGCTGAAAGAGTTTACACAATTCATGGTTTTGTAGATGAATTTGCTATGGATTTAAACAAACTTGGTTTTTTTGCACAGCCCTTACGTGAAATATCTCTTGATAATTTTTGTTAATTAAATTTTCTTAAACTTCGATTGTATGCAACACCAAATCTGTGTGTCTCGTCTCTAACATGTTGTAAGATCTTTATCGAATCTTTATTCTTTGTAATAACTATTGATTTTGCTTTCTTTGGAACAAAAATTTCCTCATTTTCTTTTGCTAGTGATACACACGGCGTTTCGATTCCTACATCTTTTAATGCAGAAATTGCTGCATTAAGCTGTCCTTTTCCTCCATCAATTACTATTAAATCTGGAAATTCACTTTTTTCTTTTCTTAACCGCCAATACCTTCTTCCTACAATCTCATTAATCATGGCAAAATCATCTCTTCCTGTAACTGTTTTAATCTTGAATCTTCTATATCCTGATTTGTCTGGGGCTCCATCAACAAATCTTGCCATAGAACCTACTGCGTATTCATCTCCATGATTTGATATGTCAAAACACTCTATGATGTGTGGAATTGTGGGGAGTTTGAGAATATCTCTTAATTCTACTAATCCTGGAGATGTATTCTTGTCTTGAATTAAATCCAAATTTCGAAGAATTAATTCTATCATTTCTTTTCTTTTCCCTTTTATTCCAACTATGATTTTGACTGCAAATCCGGCTCTATCTGTTAATGCATCCACCAGTGATTGTTTTTCACCAATTTCTTCACTTGTTACAATAGTCTTTGGAATCTGGTGTGTTGTATAATATTGATATAAGAAATTTGTAAAATTATTATCTCCTATAAGATCAAAAGAAAATTTTTCACTATCTCTAATCACTCCATGTGTTTGCCTAAATGTCATTATTAGTGCATCTTGTTTTTCATATCTTATTCCAAAATATTCTTCATCTGATTTTTTTACATCTTCCATTTTTTTCCCTGTGTCTATACTACCTAATCTTTGTAGCGTATCTCTGATTTCCATGGCTCTTTCAAACTGTTGTGAGTTTGATGCATCTTCCATTTGCTTTTGTAATTTTTTAGAAAATTCTTTCATTTGTTGTTTACTTTTTAGTATTGATTCTAAATCATCGATATTTTTACTATATTCTTTTTGTGCTGATTTAAATTCACATGGTCCATCACAATTTCCAATATGATACTCTAAACATACTTTTTTTGGTAATGTATTACAAATTCTCACTTTGAATGATTTTCGTAACGAACCTATTGTTAATAATTTTGAACTTCCTTTTGTAAACGGTCCAAATATTTTTCCTTTTCCTAGAAAATCTCCATTACGTGTTCTTCTTGCAACTAATAACCTTGGAAATCTTTCATTTGTAACTCTGAGATATGTGTATCGTTGTTGATCTTTTAATTCAATATTGTATGTAGGTCTGTATCTTTTAATCATATTTGATTCAAGTAAGAATGCTTCACTTTCATTATCTGTTAGAACAAATTCAATATCTGCAATTTTTGAGACTAATTTCTGAGTTTTATAATTCTGATTTTTTAAGAAATATGATTTGACCCTATTTCTCAAATTCTTTGCTTTCCCTATGTAAATTATTTCTCCTTTGTGATCTTTCATCAAATAAATTCCAGGCTCTTTTGGTATGGAAATTTTTGATATTTTGAATGTCATTTCTTTATCACTTTTTTGAGATATTTTCCTGTGTAACTTTTTGAAAAATTTGATACTTCGTTTGGCGTTCCTGCTATGACCAGATTACCTCCTTCATCTCCACCTTCTGGGCCTAAATCTATAATCCAATCAGAATTTTTTATGACATCCATATTATGTTCAATGACAATCACTGTGTTTCCTACATTGACCAATCTGTTCAGTACATCTAGTAACTTTTGAACATCAGCAAAATGCAATCCTGTTGTTGGCTCATCTAAAATGTAAAGTGTTTTCCCAGTTCCTCTTTTTGATAATTCTGATGCAAGTTTTACTCGTTGTGCTTCTCCACCAGATAAGGTAGTTGAGGATTGTCCAAGTTTTATGTATCCTAATCCTACATCTTGGACAGTTTCTAATTTCTTTTTTATTACTGGTATATTTTCAAAAAACTTCAAAGCTTCTTCTACAGTCATTTGTAAAATGTCTGCAATGTTCTTCCCCTTGTACATGACGCCCAATGTTTCTGAATTGTATCTTTTTCCATTACATTCATCACATTTTACATAAACATCTGACAAAAACTGCATTTCAATTTTCTTTACTCCGTCTCCTTCGCATGCAAAACATCTTCCAACTTGAACATTAAATGAAAACTGTCCTGGTGCGTAACCTCTTTCTTTTGATAGTTCGGTGTTTGCATATAATTCTCTTATTGGTGTAAATGCGCCGATATATGTTGCAGGATTTGATCTAGGTGTTCGTCCTATGGGTGATTGATCAATTGAAATTATTTTATCGATATTTTCCGCTCCTGCTACATCTTTATGTTTGCCCGGAAGTCCTGTAGTTTTGTAAAAGTAAGACGATAGTGTTTTGAGTAAAATATCATTGATTAATGTTGATTTTCCTGAGCCTGACACTCCTGTAACTGAAATTAGATATCCTAGTGGAAATTCAACATTGATGTTTTTTAAATTGTTTTCTTGTGCACCTTTTACAACAATCTTTCCTTTTTGTTCTCTTATTTTATTTTCAATTTTGATTAGATTATGATTTTTTAGATAATCCCCTGTTACTGATTTGTGATTATTTAGAATTTGCTTTAATGTACCTTCAAAAACTACGCTCCCTCCATGCACTCCTGCGCCAGGTCCTAAGTCTAAAATCCAATCTGAATTCCTAATAATTTCTTCATCATGTTCTACTACTATGACCGTATTTCCTAAATCTCGTAATTTTGATAGCGTTCTGATTAATCTTGCATTGTCTCTTTGATGCAATCCTATTGTTGGTTCATCCAATACATACAAAACTCCTGTTAAATTAGATCCAATTTGTGTTGCAAGTCTGATTCTCTGTGACTCTCCTCCTGATAATGTTGCACTGGAGCGATTCAAAGAAAGATAATTCAATCCAACATTTCTTAAAAATTCCAATCTTTCTTTAATTTCTTTTAAAATATCTCTTGCAATGAATTGTTCTGTATCACTTAACTTTAATTCATTAAAAAATTTGTAAGCTGAATCTATAGATAAATCACAAACTTCCATTATATTCTTTGAATTAATTTTTACTGCTAATGCTTCTGGTTTAAGCTTTCTTCCTTTACATGTTAAACATGGAGTATCTCTCATGAATTGTTTTAACCACTCTCTCTTAGATTCTGAATCAGTTTCCATGAATTTTCGTTGGAGATTATTTAACACTCCTTCAAATGTATCCGTATATTCCCAAATTGTATCACTAGTCTTTGCTTCATATGAAAATTTCATGACATCTTCTGTACCATACAAAATTACATTGATCTGTTTTGATTTCATTTGGTTAATTGGAGTCATTAAATTAAATTTGTACTTCCTTCCAACTACTTTCAATTCTTGCTTTCTATATGATGAAAACCTTCCACTCCATGGAACGATTGCACCATCTAAGATTGATTTTGTTCTATCTGGAATTACTAAATCTGCATCAAATTCCATTTTAACACCTAATCCATTACATTGATTGCACATCCCAAATGGAGAATTGAAAGAAAATGTGCGTGGTTCTAATTCTCCTACTGTAATTCCACAATGCGGGCATGCATTATTTTGAGAAAATATCTTTTCATTTTTTTCTGATGCTACTAAGACTGAACCTTTTGCAGCTTTCAATGCTGTTTGAATAGCCTCAAAAATTCTACTTTTATCTGATTTTGAGGCTATAATTCGATCTACAACAATTTCAATATTATGCCATTTCTGTCTGTCAAGTTTTGGAAATTCATCGTCAAGTAAAATTATTTCTCCATTTACCCTTGCTCTTGAATATCCATCTTTTTTCATCTGTTCAAATAATTTTTCATATGTACCTTTTTTTCTCTGTATTAGTGGTGCTAAAACAAGAATTTTTTTCTGGGAAAATTCTTTTATTACTGAATCTATAATTGATTCAATTGATTGTGTCGAGATTTTTCTTCCACAATTTGTACAATGTGGAATCCCAATCCTTGCAAATAATAATCGCATATAATCATAAATCTCTGTAGTTGTTCCTACTGTTGACCTTGGATTTTTACTAGTTGTCTTTTGTTGAATTGATATTGCAGGGGACAACCCGTCTATTGAATCAACATCTGGTTTGTCCATCATTTCTAAAAATTGTCTTGCATAAGCTGAAAGTGATTCCACATAACGTCTTTGTCCTTCTGCATAAATTGTATCAAACGCAAGAGTTGATTTCCCTGAACCGGATAGACCGCTAACCACAATAATCTTATTTTTTGGAAGGTTAACATTGATATTTTTTAAATTATGGTGTCGTGCACCTTTAACTCTTAATTCATTTTGACTCATCTTTTTGCAACTCCTTTTCAATTCTTTTTATTTTATCTCTACATTTTATTGCATTTTCAAAATCTAAATCTTCGGCAAATATTTTCATTTTCATTTCCACTTCAATTTTTTGTTTTCCTAAATCTGTTTTTGATTTATTCTTAATTTCATCTAATTCTGTCTCTTGTTCTGGAATTGACTTTATGATTGTTTTAGGAGTAATTTTATTTTCATCATTGTATTCTATCTGTTTGTTACGTCTTCTTTCTGTTTCTTCAATTGCCGATTTCATTGATTTGGTAATATTGTCAGCATACATGATCACTTTGCCTTTTGAATTCCTTGCTGCTCGTCCAAATGTTTGGATCAAACTAGTATTATTTCGTAAAAACCCTTCTTTATCTGCGTCTAGGATTGCCACAAGTGAAACTTCTGGAATATCTAATCCTTCTCTTAGTAGATTTATGCCTACTAGAACATCAAATTCACCTAGTCGTAACTGTCTGATTAACTCTGTCCTTTGTAATCCCTCAATTTCTGAATGGAGATATCTGACTCTAACCTCTTTTTTAGATAGGTATTCTGCTAAATCCTCAGCCATTCTTTTAGTTAACGTAGTAACTAGAGTTCGTTCCCCTTTTTTTGCTCTAATTGAAACTTCTTTAATCAAATCATCCATCTGTCCTTTTGATTTTCTAATTTCTACTGAGGGGTCAATTAATCCTGTAGGTCTAACCAACTGCTCTACAATTTTGTTTGATCTCTTTTTTTCATATTCTCCTGGAGTAGCTGATACAAAAATAACATCATTAAGTTTTTTCTCAAACTCTTCAAACTTTAATGGTCTATTATCAAACGCACTAGGAAGTCTAAACCCATAATCTATCAATGATTTTTTTCTAGAATAATCTCCTTTGTACATTCCATGTAATTGTGGAAGTGTTACATGTGATTCATCAATTACTAACAAGAATTCTTCTCCATAGAAATCCAAAAGACAAAATGCAGGTTCTCCTTCATTTCTTCCATCAAAATGTCTAGAATAATTTTCTATTCCTGAACAATATCCTAGTTCTTCTATCATCTCTAAATCATATTTTGTTCTCATTTCTAGTCGTTGTCTCTCCAATTCAGGCAATCTGGATAATCTATCTTTTAATTCGCTTTTGATTGATTTTATAGCTTTATTTCTGATATCTTTTGCAATTAGATAGTGTTTTGCAGGAAAAATCTTGAATGTTTCAATCTGTTTTTTAATATCTAATGCGACGTTATCTAAAATTGTTATTTTTTCAACTTCATCTCCGAATAGTGAAATTCTAATTATATCTTGAGAGTATGCAGGTATAATATCAATTGTGTCTCCTTTAACTCTAAAATTACCTGGTACTAGTTCAACATCATTTCTTTCATATCTTGCATTGATTAATTTTTTAATTAGCTCGCTCCTTGAAATCACTTCATTTTTATTCAATGTGATTGCCATATCTTCCCATTCTTTTGGTGATCCTAATGAATAGATACATGATACTGTTGAAACTATGATTGTTGGTTCTCCGGAGAGAAGCATTGCAGTAGCTTCTAATCGCATCTTTTCAATTTTTTCATTAATCTGAGTATCTTTTTCAATGTAGGTGTCTGTTTGTGGCATGTAACTTTCTGGTTGATAATAATCGTAATAACTTACAAAATACCCTACATTGTTTTTTGGAAAAAATTGTTTTAATTCTGAATATAATTGAGCTGCAAGTGTCTTGTTATGTGATACAATTAATGCATTTTTTCCAGTATTTGCAATTACATTTGCTACTGTGAATGTTTTGCCACTGCCTGTAACTCCCAACAATGTTTGATTCATCTTTATTTTGGAGCCATCTACAAGTTCATCGATTGCCTGAGGCTGATCCCCTGTAGGTAAAAACTCCGAGTTTATCTCAAATTTTTGCATTAGTTACTATTATTCTCAAGAAAAAATATAGCTAACTATTGAAATCTAACAAACTGCTTCTCTAACTGTCTGTCCTGGGAAGTTTTTATCAAACCATTCTTTGTATTTTGGTTCATTATTGTATCTGTCTTGATAATGTTGTAGATCTTTTTCTGGGTCTGGAAATCCTGGAATTATTGTTTCTTTATCTCCAATCTGTGGTACTAAGACTTGTTCAACTGTCTGTCCTGGGAAGTTTTTATCAAACCATTCTTTGTATTTTGGTTCATTATTGTATCTGTCTTGATAATATTTTAAATCATTTCCTGGAGTGGGAAAGTTTGGAACTTTTGTGGATGAGACTAACATTACGTCATCTTGGCATGTAATTCTTTTTTCTATTTCTACATCTGATGAAAATAAATCTGAATTACTTCCCATATATGCTGCGCCACCTCCGATTATAATTACTGCAATAACTCCTATGATTATTCCTATGCCTTTTCCTTTATTTGATTTCTTTGTACTAGTTCTATCAGTTTCAACGTGTTCGATAAATTTCTCTTCGATTGTAGGTTCTTTTGATGCCAACTCTTCTTTTTGTGGTTTGGGTTTTTTTGCTTCAGTACTGGACTTAACGTAAGGTTTACTTGCAGTTGCTTTTACTTGTGTAATTTTAAATGACGTTACTTCAGGTTTTCTTATTCTTGGAAAATTTGTTTTCTGCTTTTCTGATATTTTCATTTTACTTGTCATCTGTCTATGTCTAGGCGTCAAATATTGTTCAATTAATGCATCAACATATTTTCTATCTTGCATTGAGATCATACTTTTTTTCTGAAAAGATTCGATAATCTGCTTTAATCTATCGGGGTTTCCTTTCCCAACTTCTAAAAGTCTTAATGCATCATCGATGGTAGAATCTGACATGTACTAATGCTGTATTGAAATGTTTATAAAAATTGGTACTAACTTACCACTTTACGTCTGTTTTTAGGACAGCTTTACTGTCTATAATCTCAAAACCCATAATCTCGAGAGTTTCTTTTGCTGTGTTAGTATTTCTTTTAAGAATTTTATTGGCCATGTCTATCTTTTCTTTTTTACTCATATTTTGACCAATTTTGTATTTTCCATTCATCTCTTTTGGTATCACTTTAATCACTGCCGTATGATCAAGTACTGGCATATTTGTTGTCATCGGGAGATATTTTCCTTCTGGCTGATATTTTCTCATTAATCCATTTAATGCCAAAACTTTTTCATCATTATCTTCCACTAATTTTGCTTCTCCTTTGATAACTATGCTAATGTAAAATGTATCTGCAAGTGAAGCATCATCTGGGTCTGAAAAATATGATGGTAAAAACTCTAAATTTTTATCTACTTCAAATCCTACCTTTGAATCACGTTTGATATTGTCTATTTTTTCTCCTTTTACATGTGAATGCATGTAAATTGCATCATCTAAAAACACAAAATTCATTGGTATGATCTGAGGAAATCCATTTTCGTCAATTGATGCTATCCTACCTGTAAGTTCTTTATTTAGAAATTCTATGATTTTGCTTTTAGATTTAATAATTAATTTTCCTAATAATTGCATATCGTTGTAGTATTTTTGTTGGTTAAATTATTTGTCTTGTTCTCTAAAGTATGGAATCACTTTACTTGCAAATTTATCAATTGAGCCAAAGTAATTTGATCCCCAGAATCTTACAACAAAATGATTACAGCCTGCTTTAACAAATTTCTCAAACACTTCTATTACATCATCTGGGGTTCCTACTCCTACTGATGATCTTGCAATGTCATCTGGAATTGTTGTTGCTGCCTCTCTCATCTTTACAATCCAATCTTGGTTTGACATTGAATATTCTGTAAAGTATTTCTTAAAATCGAATCCTTCAATATCTTTTAATCCATGAACTCTTAAAATTTCTGGTTTAAACAAACTAACTTTGATTGCTTCTTTCATTTTTGCCCATGATGCCTCTTTGTTGTCTGCAAAGTATACATCAATGTCTACTGCCATTTGGAAGTCTTGTTTCTCTTCTTCAGTTCGTCCATTTTCATTCATTGAAGCGACAATTTGATCTTTATGATCTTCAAATAGTTCAGGGGTATATCCAATTGGTAACCATCCGTCACCATATTTTCCTGTCATTGCAAGTGTTCGCTTTCCACCTGATGCCATGTAAATTGGAACATGTGGCTGTCGTACTGATTTTGCTTGTAGGCATGCTTCTGTTAACTGATAATATTTTCCCTCCCATGTTTTTCTATTGTCTGGGTCAGAATCATACAAATGCTTTATGACTTGAAGTTGTTCTTCAAATTTTGAAACTGGTTTATCAAATGGAATATTAAATTCTTTTAGATTTTGTGCTTCCCCTGCACCAATGCCTAACGTTCCTCTTCCTTTTGATAATCTATCTAATGTGATTGATGCCAGTGCAATGTTTGATGGGTGTCTTCTTAATGCATCTGTGACACACGTTCCTAGTTCCACATTATTTGTAACTGCAGCAATTCCTGCAAGCATTACCCATGGGTCATTTACCACTGCATTACTCCATTGTGGAACATTTGAGTGATCCATATACCATATGGAATTGTATCCTGTTTTGTCAGCCAAACTACATGCTGTTAAAATTTGGTCTTCAGTTAATCCTAATCTTGCTACGTTTAATCCATTTTGAATTCCAAATTTCATCATTTTGACTGTAGATACTGGAAAATTACCGTTAATAAAGCATAGCGATTTCTAACGGTATTAGTAAATAAAATATAAAAAAGAAATAGTATTCTAGAGATTTCCGGCTTTGATATCATTAAGACATTTCACAACGTCTTCTTTTGAAATTGTAATTGGATTTGGGTCTAAATGGCCTTTGTCTGTCATTACAACATCTGCAGCTTCACTTACATCTGCCTTAAGGTCTAATTTATCAAATCCCATCTTCTCGATAATTTCTTTGAATCTATCATAAAATATCGATTTGTTATGTTTGTGGGCAACTGTGGTACATGATGAAAGGGAGTATCCGTGTGGAACTCCTTCATTTGAAAAGACATATGATAGCGCATGTCCTAATGTTGTTGAACAGTTTCCAAATCCCATTCCTGATAACATAGAGCCATATGGATAATTCTCTGGTTTATCATTCATAATTGCATCATACAATACATCGAATGCTTGTTTACACAAGGTTTTGGTAAGATCATTTCCAAGTTTACTGTCATAACCTTCTGTTGCTTGTGCACACGCATCACATACTGAACTTTTGATAACTTGTTCAGGTGTTCCATTCATGAAGTATGAATCGATTACTGCCCTATCTGCAAGGAATCTATCTTCTCTGAGTAGTTTTTTCTTTCCATCAAACTTTAGAACACAATATGTTGTCATTTCGGCACCAGTACCAAATGTTGTAGGAATTAGAATTTTTTCTACACCCATTTCAGATGCTGCATATTTTACAACATCCATTGAACTTCCTCCTCCTAATCCAATCATTGCACTAATATTTTTGGATTTATACTCTCCAATTACCTCATTAACCATTTCAATTGATGGCTCTGGTTGAACTTTATCATACAACAAGTAATCTTGTATTCCCATTCTTCCTAACCATTTATCGGATAATTCTGGAGGAACTGTTGTTACCACCAAAGCATTTTTTGGATATTCAGCTTGTGACAATGCATCTTCCCCAAATTGAATTACTTTGGGAATTCTTACTGTATCCATA
>Ga0066836_10002055_pt1 | contig 10716 bp, 7 predicted proteins | sample ETNtaG_18_FD_71568 | JGI IMG/M metagenome (GOLD analysis project Ga0066836, IMG submission 71568) | Marine microbial and viral communities from oxygen minimum zone, Eastern Pacific Ocean - ETNP201302SV91 | ecosystem: Environmental > Aquatic > Marine > Oceanic | place: Pacific Ocean: Eastern...
GCATTGGTTTTGTCGCCTATTTGAGTAACCATAAGGGATGCTTTCAAAAGTTTTAGTTGCAAACCGTGGAGAAATAGCGGTAAGAGTTATAAGAGCCTGCCGTGAATTAGGGATTAAATCGGTCGCAATTTATTCAGATTTAGACACAAATGCTCTTCATGTTCGTCTCGCTGACGAGGCTTGGCGACTAGGTGGGCAAAGTGCAACAGAAAGTTACCTTGATGTAGACAAAGTTCTGGAGATTGTTGACAAGTGTGGTGCTGATGGTGTCCATCCTGGTTACGGTTTTCTTTCTGAAAATGCTGATTTCGCTAGAGCCGTAACGGAAAAAGGTGTCGCTTTCATTGGTCCCCCACCAGAGGCCATTGAAGTCATGGGGGACAAACTTTCCGCTAGAGAAGCAGCTGAAAAAGTCGGTGTTTCTGGTGTGCCTGGCACTTCAGATCTAATAACAGATCCTGGAGAGGTTAAAAAGTTTGCTTCTGAACATGGCTGGCCTGTAGCGGTGAAGGCTGCTTATGGTGGCGGTGGCCGCGGCATGAAGGTCGTTGAAAGCGAAGACGAAGTCGAATCGGCTGTTGACTCAGCTAGAAGAGAATCGAAGGCTTCTTTCGGTCGCGATGAGCTGTATTTGGAACGCTACCTGACTTCTCCGAGGCATGTTGAAGTTCAAGTTTTAGCTGATTCTCATGGGAATGTCGTTTATCTTGGGGACCGTGACTGCTCGGCTCAACGTCGACATCAGAAACTTGTCGAAGAAGCACCAGCTCCCGAGATCCCTGATGAAGTCCGTGCAGCTATGGGCGAAGCAGCTGTCGCCGTGGCTAAAGGCTGCGACTACACGAATGCTGGAACAGTTGAATTCTTGTTCCAAGATGGGGAGTTTTTCTATCTCGAGATGAATACCCGCCTTCAGGTTGAACACCCTGTGACTGAAATGGTTACTGGAATAGATCTGGTTGAACAGCAACTACGCATTGCGTCTGGTGAGTCTCTTAGTTTCTCCCAAGATGACATAATTATTTCAGGTCATGCCATTGAGTTCCGGATTAACGCCGAGGACCCTGCAGGGGGAAGATTCTTACCTGCCCCAGGACATATCGACACACTGAAAGTTCCTGATGGTTTCGGGGTTCGTTTCGATAGTGGGTATGAGGCTGGCGATAATGTAAGCCAGTTCTACGACAACCTGATAGGAAAACTTGTGGTTTGGGGTTCGAATCGAGACATTGCCATAGGTCGTGGCCTGCGTGCTCTAGGAGAACTGGAAGTCTCAGGTGTGGCTACGACTGCTTCGGCAGCTTCGATAATAATTGGACATCCTGACTTTCAAAATGTTGCCCATTCAACTCGTTGGGTTGAAGAACAGCTTGAATTTCCTGAAGAACCAGCCGATCAAATTTCAGAAGAAGGTACTGCATTTGAACGCCAGCAGGCAACGGTTGAGGTTGATGGTCGCCGGTTTGAAGTAAATGTTCTGCTTCCTGATTCAAAAACAAGACCACCTAGACGTTCAACTTCAGGTTTATCCTCTTCTGGTTCTGGAAGTGGGAAGGTTGTAGCTCCTATGCAGGGAACCATCGTGAATGTCTTGGTGGAAGAAGGCTCTGAAATTGAAGCAGGTGACCCAATATGTGTGCTGGAGGCAATGAAGATGGAAAATAATGTCATGGCTGAAAAATCAGGCGTTGTTAAAGAAGTGCTCGTTTCCAAAGGAGATTCAGTGGGAGCAGGAGACGTTCTCGCTGTAATCGAATAAATCAGTGCTGAATAGACGGTGGATGACTGCTTGGCGGTTGTTGAAATCCGGTAACTTCCAGACACTTTTAATTCGAACTTTTAGACTTCTAATACGTTCAAGTGTCAAGAATTCTCAAGTTAATTACACAAATTGGCGTAAAAAGTGGGTGGAGTTAAACGCTGAAGAGCGGATTGTTATAGAAAAACTTCTGGAAAGTCTCTCAGATCGTCAATCCTTTACGTTGTTCTTATCTGCTGACAAAACAGATCCTGATGCTCTTTTTTCAACAGTTAAAAGCATCTGTTCTCAGCTGTACCCTGATTGGGTCTTACATGTAATTAGTGGCAAACCGTTGGATCATAATTTCTCCGAAAAAGTAGCCGATCTATGCGACAGTCGCATCGTGCTTAAAGACTCATCACCACTCGAACTTGGAGACTGGGTCATTGAACTTGCTCCTGGCACACTACTTGAGGAAACTGCACTGCTCTCTTACGCTGTTTCCATAATCGGAAATCCCGAAATTCAAATTGTCTACTGTGATCATGACCACGTGAATATTTTCGGAAATTTTTGCGATCCTTATATGAAACCAGACTGGAATCCTGATTTGTTTGCAGCAATGAACTACTTCGGGCCGCTAGTGGCTTGCAAGAAAGAACTTTGGGAAATTCATAAGGAGGGAAAAAATGACCAGCATGATTTTTTTTCTGCGGTAACAAAAAATCTCTCTCAAGTATCTATCTGTCACGTACCGCATGTTTTAGCTAGTGTTCAAATTACTGAGAATGACTCACACCTCGAGCCACCTTGTAAGAGAATTATCTATGATCTGCCGTCTCCTGCTCCAATGGTTTCGATTATTATCCCTAGTCGTGATCAAGGTCGGATGTTGAAAAGATGCCTTGAAAGTCTTTTTAGGGAAACGTCTTACTCAAATTTCGAAGTTGTTCTTGTTGACCATGAAACCAGTGAACCTGAAGCTTTGAGAGTAATTGAAGAGTTTAAGAGTAAAGACAATTTTCGAGTAATGGATTTTTCGGGTTCTTTCAACTTTGCTGCGATTATGAATCGTGCAGCCGAGGTTGCTGATGGGCAGGTTCTAGTTTTATTAAATAATGACACAGAGATAGTCGATTCTGAATGGTTGACAGAGCTTGTAGGTCAGGTTTCCAGACCTGATGTTGGTGTTGTGGGTAGCTTGCTGCTTTTCGGGGATGGAACGATTCAACATGCGGGAGTCCATCCAGGTGTTGGAGGTCTCATGGGTCACGGGCACAAACACCTATCAGGTGATGACATTGGTTATTTCAACCGTTTAAAGGCTGTTCATGAAGTTGCTGCTGTTACTGGAGCTTGCCTTGCTGTTGAAAAGTCAATCTGGGTTGACCTTAGCGGATTGGATGAACTCAATTTACCTGTCGCTTACAACGACATAGACCTTTGTCTAAAAGCACGTGAAAATGGGTTAAAGGTAGTTTTCACTCCATTTTCAAAAGTCGTTCATCATGAATCTGTTTCTAGAGGCGTAGATGATGATCCCAGTCGAAATGTAAGGCTAAGAAGCGAAGTCAACTTTATGGTAGAAAAATGGGGAGAACTGCTCGAATCAGACCCTGCTTATAGTCCGAATTTGAGTCTTGATGGAGGTACTTTCAAGTTGGCGGAACTGCCAAGGGTTTTACCTTTTTGGAAAAATAACTAAATACAACGTTCCACAACTGAATCTATTTACAATCTAAATAATGAAAAAGATTATTATTTTTACTTTGCTAACAGGAATGCTTATCGTCGGCTGTAGCAGCGAAGAAAACGAGACAACTAATAACGGAATTAGCGATCTGATTGCCTTCACTCAATCAGATCCAGATGTTGTCTATCAGATGGATTTGGATACACGCGATGTTCAAGTCAAACCTTCAAATAATGTCGAACTAGAAAAATGGGAAGACTCGATAAAAATCATAAATAATACATGCGGAGGATTTTCAATCAACCGTTTCAATCCTGTTTCACTAATTTCTCCAGATGGAGCTCCACTAGGAGTAATTGATGATTCATGGATTCCTAACTGGTCTTCAGGGGGTAGATATATTGCTTTGGCATGCGGTCGTGACGATGAGAACAATGTTTACGTGGTAAGTGACACAGAACATTTAGGTTCCAGCGAAGGGTGGTCTAGAACCGGAAGAGGTTCTTTAAGTGATCGCATGGACATAATCGTTTTAACACCGGATGGGTCCGAAATTTATGAAGTTACTTCTAACGAGTTCGGTGATTGGCTCCCACGCTGGTTCCCGAAGATGCCAGATATTCTTGAAAATAAGTTCTTTAAGGCAGCTAATTGGCCCGAACTTCTTCTGGTTGAAAGCAACAGGGATGGTGACAGTGAAATCTACTTGCATATAACTAATGGGGTCGAACATTGGCGAATAACTGAAAACGAGGTTCAAGATCAATCCCCTGCCTGGTCAAGCAAAGGTCATGCTGCTGTTTTTGCCAGTGATAAAAATGGCAGTTTTGAGATATCCCTCAATTTCAGCCCTTTAGAACAGAAAATTGAAAATACTGGTCAAGTAGGGCGCCCCGTCCCGTGGGATGAAAAGTAAATTATTTTACACTTGATTCAGTGTGACGGTTGATGATGCAAATATGCGATACGTTTAGCTTCGATTCTTGCTTTTGAAATTGAATCTAAAATTAGTCCGGATACAAATAAAAGCAAGCCTAGCAATATAAGACTCACTGCCAGAATTGCTGTTGGAAGGCGTGGCACCAGTCCTGTTTCAGCATATGTCGCGACTAGTGGAATGCTTAAACCGATCGAGGTTAAAAGACACACCGAAGAAAGTGAAGCGAACATGAAAAGTGGACGGTTCTCCTTAAGTAGTGAAATCATTGACCGAAGTATCCCCAGTCCATCTCGGAAGGTTCGTAACTTGCTTCGCGAACCGGTAGGGCGTTCCTTGTAGGTTACGGGCATCTCAGCTACAGGGAGGCGTAATTGTGAAGTGTGAACTGCCAACTCTGTTTCAATTTCGAAACCTGAGGATATTGCCGGGAAACTCTTCACAAGTCTTTTTGAGAGAACACGGTAACCGGTGAAAATATCTGAAAATCCTGAACCGAAAAGAAAGCGGTAAAGATGGTTAAAGATTCGATTACCTATAGTGTGTCCGCGTCGAAGATTCGTATCAGAGGTGGCGGTTCTAGCTCCAGCAAGCATGTCTAAACCTTCGTCGAGAAAGGTTTTTAACATGAGAGTCACTTCAGAAGGGTCGTAGGTTCCATCACCGTCAACGATTACGTATATATCAGCATCTATATCAGCGAACATTCTTCTCACTACTTGACCTTTGCCAGGTTTAGGTTCAAAACCAATGATCGCTCCTGCTTCAAGAGCGTTCGAAACTGTTTGATCAGTAGACGCGTTGTCATAAACGTAAATGTCGGACTCGGGAAGAACATCACGAAATCCTGCAACAACCTGTGTGACGGTAAGTTCCTCATTTCTACAAGGAATCAAAACAGCGACACTCATTTTTGAATCATTCATACTGGAACCTCAAAAAAACTTCTATTGAAGTCTAGTTAGTCTTTTCCTAGAAGGTGATCCTCCTGTAAAAGTACTTCTTTTAATGCTAAAGGCCCCCGGTTCAAAAGAACCGGGGGCCTTAGCAGATCTTCTGACCTTAAAGCAGGCCAGTATTTAATTATCTAGGTTAGCTACCTACTACGAAGTAACTTGTTCCGGATGTTGTTGCACCTGTACGATAATTGATCGTCATAGGTGTGGCACCTGCTTCACCTGTAAGTGATGCATTCTCAGTTTCAAACTGAGCCATTGTTGCTCCATCAACTGTGGTAGCTACTTCACCATCAGCTCCATCGAGCTTGTAGGAGTCAGTACTGTCGTAAGCGAACTTCCTGTAAACCTGTTCGGCTACGGAAGCACCATCTGTTCCAGTATCACCTGTTGTGGTGACGTTGGCCCAGAAATAATCACCCGATGGGTCATCATCTACGAACATTACCGTCACAGCGTCAACACCTGCAGTAGTAGTAACATCAGATGATTCTGCTGCATCTGTACCATCTGCATCTGTCATCGTGGACACGGCACTAACGGTTCCATTTCCGATCACACCTGTACCAGCTGCGAAAGTAAACGTTGAAACTGTCGCTGAAGTTACAGCTCCAGTAACACCACTAACTCCAGTTATGTTGTTAATAGCAGTTACTAGTGCAGGAACACCACAATTTGTGGCAGCTGCACAAGCAACAGTGATAGTCGCGATGCCACCAACATTGATTACGAGAGTACCACCATCAGCTGCGTTTACATCTGCAGCAGCCGTATACGTCCACACGTGTCGTGCACCTGTCACCTGGTCGTAGAGACCATCAGTGGCAGCAGCCAAACAGTAAACAGTTGTACCTTCTGCTGTCAAAGCACCGGCAGCGCTAGCGCTAACGGCATCCATTTCGCTTGTTGAAGCGGCTGGAGTGTTGTCAGCATCTGCGACGCTCCAAGCAACCTTGTCGGTTGTTGTTCCCGAACAAACTATGGCGCTAAGAGTAGCTGTACCACCAGCTCCTGTGGTCAACCTTGCACGCAAGGTTGCGGAACCATCAGCAGCGTTCGTGGAAGTAACACTGGTGATCTCAGTTTCGACACCAGCAACACCTGCACCGTACTGATCGTAAGCGGTAGCTGTAATAGCAACCAGTGATCCTGCTGTTGAAGCAACCACGTTGTTAGTCGAAATCGACAAGGACTCACCAGTTGTAGCTTCTGTGTACGCACGAGCCGTGTCGTCACATGAAACACCAAGATTGTTGTTGGCTCCGCCTACACCGGTTCCCCAGGTTACTGCATCCCAGTTAAGGGTTGAGTCATCATCAATCGGGCTTACTGTAACGCCTGTTGGTAGACCATCAGGATCAAGTAGGGCACCCATTGAGAATGTCTGCTGGATAGCAACCTTGTAATTGGTGTTAGCAGCCGAATCATCAGCCGGACAAGTTACTGTCCATGAAGCAGCTGCTCCGTCAAATGCATGGTAGTCAGTAGAAATTTCTACTTGGTCACCGTCCGCGTTGTATGTGACCTGCGCAGTTACAACTTTCAAGCTGTATCCAGGAAGGAAACTTGCGGTAGCGGAAGCACCTGCCATAGTTGCAGTAAACGTACGGGATCCACCTGCAAAGGTGTCAATTCCGTCTGTAACTGTAAGAACAGCATCCATTCCGTTGAAGTCTGAGACTGTCGCATAACCAGCATCAGAAGTAAGTGTCGTAGATGTTCCACCTTGAAGCGCAGAAGCTGCTCCGTGTGAAACAGAGAAGGTGTCAACATTATCTGTTGTTCCGTTTATAAACGTTTCACCTGTGTCACCTGTCCATACCCACCAGTTAGCAGTGGTATAAGCAGCTGAAGTCTGGTTTGTACCCAACACGTTTCCATTTGCGGCAGTGACTTTGTCATTAGCGTCAATTGCACACTTGGTTCCACCGGTTCCGGTGACGTTAGCTGAACAAGTGTTCAGAATCGCTGTCCAAGGTGACTGAGCAGCTACACCAGCTGCGTCATTATGCAACTGGTAGAACTCGTCAACGCTTGTATTCGCTTGTGCACTTCCGTCAGCATTACGTACGGATATAAGAACCGAAACAGTTCCAACGGTTGTGTTAACCGTGGTTGATTGGATTGTTATACCTGCTGGACGTGCGTTCGAATGGTTAAGAACTCCCATGAGCATCGAAGCCATTTCTGCACGAGTAATGTCATCATGTGGACGGAAAGCAGCTGCGCAACCACCTGTTGGGTTACCAGCACTACCGTCAACTAAACATGTTTCGCCAGTTGCACCGAGGTTGTATAGACGAATAATTGATTCCATACCCTCAAATGTTGTGCTGGCAATATCTTGGAAGTTGAACTTTCCAGTACCTTTTGTGCTAGCAATAGCTGCTCCTGCAGGATCTAACGCTATATCAGCGAATCTGCTTAAGAACATAGCCATCTGTTCACGTGTCACATTGTCATCCGGTCCAAATGTTGTAGCGGATGTTCCAAGTGTGATTCCATGGCTCGCAAGCGCATTGACTGCTGCCTGAATCTCAGCGGATAGTCCGCCGATGTCCGTGAATGCCGGAACTGCAGTCAAGCCAGCTGGAAGAATACCAGCAGGGACAAACATGCGATGTATGAACAACGCCATCTGCCAACGCGGGATAGTTCCAGCAGGATCGTAAGTAGTAGCTGTTGTTCCCTGGGTGATACCTAAAGTCTTAAGACAATCAACATCAGTTGACGTGGTATCAGTAAATCCTGCAGCTGGTGCAGAATCCCCGGGACAAGCACTAAGTATTGTCCTATTGTCCGGTGCTTCATAATAATCAGTTCCTACCGCGGTATTCGCGAGAACTGTTGCAGCCGCACCGGCTGTCTGTGGTACTGAAACCACAGTCGCGCACATTACTGCCAAAGTTATTAGCAGCGCTGAACGCTTTTTCATATTGGTAAGCATTTTGCCTCCGTATTGTTTATAGAAATTCGACGGGTTTCCCGCGAAATATTTAATTTCAGGGAATACCCCGATTCATAAATTCTAGATAAAGCACTGCATAAAGGCTAATAATTAAGGCAAAACTGGTGTAAAAGATATGTAAATTAAAATTTTCTTAAAATCAGCTATTTTTAGTCAAAAGAGCAAATTTCGCTCGAAGTAGTCTCACATAAAACCCAGGATGGAATTTGATTGTCGTCACTTATGAAATGAACCTGCACTTTATTCGGATTTGAAACTACCAAATACGCCTTAAAACCTACATTTGGTATACTTTCAATATATTTTAATATATTATTATCAATTTCAACTAATACTGATCCGCCTCTAGCTGCGATAGTTTGCAACTCTTGACCCACCTGAACCCCTAATTCATAAGTAAAAGAAGCACTTCGACCTTCTCTGTCGGTAACACGAATAGTTAAAGATGTTTTGGTTACTATTGTCGGAGAACCAGCAAATAAACCATTTGATAATAGAACAAGTCCTTCTGGGAGTACACCATTAGAAACTTCCCATGAATAAGGGGTGCTCCCTCCCTCTGCAGACATCTGGTAGGAGTAATCTGTACCACTTACCGCTGACGGTAATGTCAAACTTTTAATCCTTATAGGCTCTACAACCTCCAAAGAGATCTGACGCTCAGCGATATTGCCTAAAGAATCAGTTAATAGAACTGTAAATTCTGCAATAACTGCACCTGTTGAGACCCCTTTTAATAATCCATCTTCATCTAGAGAAAGTCCGTCTGGCAGAAATCCTCGATCTACTTCCCACATATAAGGTTGCTCACCACCAGAAGCTAAAAATTTTTCATCTGTCTGAGTTCCCACTAGAACGTCTGCAATGAAAGATGTTTCGATTGCTAATGGGTCAATAAATTTAAGGGTGAAATTCTCACTTGCCGCATTGCTGTTGGAGTCAACTAAACGCAATCCGAAGGAATACAAGCCGGAAGTATTTGGGTTTCCTCTCAGTAAACCCGAGGGTAACAACTCGAGCCCTGGTGGTAGTTCGCCATTAGTAATACTCCAGTTAAAAGGCGGGATTCCTCCGCTGCCTTTCAAAAAAACCAAATAAGTTCCACCAGTAGTTCCTCCCGGAATTGACTCTGTGCTTATGACAAGAGGTTCTGGTGTGCTTGTAGTCGTTACCGGAGGCAGGACAGTTGTAGTGACTGCTGATTCAGTTGTCGTAGTTGCTACCGGTAACGTCGTAGTGGTAGTCGTAGTGGTAGTCGTAGTCGTAGTCGTAGTGGTAGTGGTAGTGGTAGTGGTAGTCGTTGAAAGCACCTGAATACTCGCCCCATCAGGGAAAACCTGTCGATCAACAGCACGGACCGCCGCATTGGCAGCATAGACAACCAAACCCGTTGCCATAATCCATAAAAGAAGAACCATCACCTTACGCATATACATCCAGTATCGTCTGTATAAGGACTAATAACATCCACTAGGGCAAAATGGCAAAAATACTCCTAATTGAAGACGATCACAGAATTCGAGAATTGGTATGCGATCACTTGGCCTCAGAAGGACATTCTGTGTCAAGTGAGGCCACCGGTATGGATGGTTTACAAAAAGCAACGACTGAAAATCCAGATTTGATCGTTCTCGACCTCGGATTACCAGATCTGGAAGGAATTGACCTCCTAAAAATGCTTAGGAGTATTACTAGCATCCCTGTTCTTGTACTTACAGCCAGAGAAGAAGAAGATGTTGTTTTAGCAGCCTTTGAAGGGGGAGCGGACGACTATGTTGTCAAGCCGGTATCCGGACCGCAACTGAGCGCAAGGGTAAGTGCTTTGCTTCGACGATCTGACAGTGGGAAAACTGAAAGAATTGTGGTAGGTGATCTTGAAATAGATCTAGGTCCTCGTCTAGTGACTATCAGCGGTGTTGCTCTGGATCTGACGGCCAAAGAATTTGACGTTCTCGTATATTTAGCTTCTCGACCTGGAACTGTTGTATCTAAAGAAGAGCTCCATGCTGCCGTTTGGAAAACTCCTGGTGGTAATGAGGGTAGAACTATCGACGTTCACATTTCAACCCTGAGAAAAAAACTCGGTGAAAAAGCTGATGATGAGAACCGGTATCTCCACACCAGTATCGGTGCAGGAGTAAAATTAGAAAGCCCCAATGATTAATGCGTAGACGCCTTGCCCTTGTATTCGTTGCGTTGGCTGTAATGCTGGCAGTTGGTTTTCTCGTTCCGCTTGCACGTTCAGTCAAGTCTCAGGCAGAATTACGAACTCTCACAGGAGCTCAATCCGATGCGCGCGGCGCAGCTACTGCACTAGCGGCAGTTGTGAGCACAACAGGTCGTTCACCCGCTCTAGAAGATGCCGCCTACATAATCGGTTCATTCGAAACAGAAAACATAGTCATACTTATGCCAGATGAT
>Ga0066836_10002058_pt1 | contig 10705 bp, 7 predicted proteins | sample ETNtaG_18_FD_71568 | JGI IMG/M metagenome (GOLD analysis project Ga0066836, IMG submission 71568) | Marine microbial and viral communities from oxygen minimum zone, Eastern Pacific Ocean - ETNP201302SV91 | ecosystem: Environmental > Aquatic > Marine > Oceanic | place: Pacific Ocean: Eastern...
ACCGATGTGCACGGCCACGTGGTGAAGGAGATTATTGCTTAACCTTAAAGACGGTAATCTTCAAAAGGCGGCCGATACAAAATTTAGAACCAATAAACTTTACTTGAATGAGATTAACTTCCCATCAGGACCCACTTGAATTTCCTTGGCATCGTTAGGGATTTTGGTGCGGGTGATTCCCCCCCCAGACCAGCGCACCTCAAGATGTGTTGGTTTGGTTTCCTTCGGAGAACCCAATACCTGCACGGGAGAATCCTGTGACCAGTAACCTGAACCGGCAGTAATCACCCGAACTGGACCGAGTTTTCCTTCACCCATAACCAAGCGAACCTGAGCACCCACCCCGGTTGGGTTTGCCAATCCAGCATTGATTTTCACACGCAAACCGGGCCTTGCCTCCTTGTTCTGGTAGAGCCGAGTAAGCGCACCATTCTGAGAAATCACCAAATCAGGCCGACCATCCTGATTAAAATCTCCCACAGCAGAACCGCGCTGTTCACCATATACCATTATCCCTGATTCAATCCCTTCAATCGGCTCCAACCCCCCTTTCCCATCACCCATCATTAACAAAGCACGCCCCCCATCACTACGAGGGGTTTCCCGCTGAGAAGCAAAAAAGTTTTGCGCTACAAACACATCCTCTTTTCCGTCATTATTAAAATCGGCAATGTTCAGACCGAATACCGGCGCAAACTGTGATTCAATGGGTAAAGCGCGCGCCTCAAATTTCCCACCCCGGTTAAGGAAAAGTGTATGCTCCAGAACATTAGCCTCCAACACAGTTCCCTCCTTCAAGCACTCGCCATACACCTCTTTCAAGGTTCGCTCCCCAAAAACTTCAAACGATCCATTGCGTTGACCAATAAAAGGCATAGCCCTAGTACTGCAGGAACGACCCCGTTCCGGCACGAGTTCCCCTGTAAGTTTATCGCGGTGATATTCAACAATATCCAGAACTCCGTTCTCATCAAAATCACTATAGGTAATGCGAAGAGGTTCCTTAAAACTATACGAATACTCGTACTTGCTGTTCCGACCCCAGTTACCGGCTACAATGTCCAGATTACCGTCGCCATCAAGGTCGCCCAGAGCAACACTGTTCCACCAACCCTTGTAGGCATCAAGCCCCCACTGCTGAGTGACATCAACAAATTTTCCGGCGTCATTACGCATCACCTTTACCGGACCCCATTCAATGGCAACAACTAGATCCGCATCCCCGTCCTGATCGAGATCGCCAAAGACAGATCCAGTAACCAAACCGAATTTCTCAAACACTTTGGAATTGGCCTCATCATGTTTGAATTCCCCTTCATCATTGAGAAACAATCTGGAATCGGCAGGTTCCGGGTAACGTGCTGGCACCGTACGACCACCCACAAACAAATCTAAATCCCCATCCATATCCACATCAGCCGCAGCCAAAGGTCCGGTTGCAGCCAATGCCCCGGGCAACGAATTTGATTGGGTAAGTTTTTGTCCAAGCGAATATCCCAGCACGGATGCAGGCTTTTCAAATACCTTCCCAGGTTGCTCATAATTGGACTGACCAACCAGAATGAGAGGAGCCTCTTCCCCGGCTTTAGATTTCATTACCAGCACTCCAGACTGGTCCAGTTGATTCCGGGAAGAACGGTGACCGGTGAAGCCAACACCCTCCTTGTTACTCATGTGAACCATCAATTCACCTCCCCTTCCTGATCCAATAACCAGATCATCCCAACCATCCTGATTCAAATCAGCCCAGGCAACCCCCGGTCCCAACTGGCTAAAACGGTTTGGCAAAAGAGACTGATAAGCAAAATCATCAAACACCATTTCGTTATGTTTTATCCAAGCCTTTTGAGTAGAACCATCCGCGTTACGAACCGTGAAGGACCGGAGCAAGTGATCAGCCGGCACAAATAAAAGAGGCCGGAGATTGATCACTGGCATTTTATACGGCTCGTTATCAACAGGCTCTTCAACCGAATAAAGGTGATTCGGCTTTACGTTTTTGATCAATGTGCGGTGCAGTTGTGCGTTTTTGGCTCGCCAGATTATTTCCAACTGGAGATTGTCCGTTACCGAACCGGTGCCAAAAACCACAAGGGTATCACTGCCCGAGCCGTACCCTCCCCCACAGACCAGTTCCTGCTCCATCGGAGCAGGACCTCCAGGCCCACCCAATAGTCGCACTTTTGCCCCAATCGCCTGAGTATTAAATCCACTACCCTGAAGCTTAACTGCCACGCGCGGAGCAACCGATTCATTACGATATACCTCCATAGGTGAAGTCCAATTGTTAAAAACAAGATCCAAATCCCCATCTCCATCAAAGTCAGCCTGAGCCAATCCCCCGGTCACGGCCTCACCAGTGAATCCCCAATCATCACTCTTATATTTGAATGTCAGATCTCCATTGTTTCGGTAAGCCACATTTTGCGTGGGTAACTTTGGAAACCACTGCCGGGTTAGAAGCAAATCTTCAAGCTTGTTGGTGTCACGTCCCGCATCACTCACACGGTTTTGTGCATCCGCATCCATAAAATCACGGGTCATTCCCGTGGCCACAATAAGATCTTCATAACCATCCAGATCCACATCAGTAAAACTCACCCCCCAGGACCATTCGGTAGCCTTCAAGCCAGATAATTGGGCAATTTCTGACCAAGTTCCATCCCCCCGCCCCAGCTGAAACGTATTCTGCATGATTTGCGGACGATTATTAATGAGGCCAATACCTGATTCAGTAACCTGCATGTCCCCCATCTGAGTTTTCCGCCGTTTATGGGATCGACTCAGCATGTCCGCAGTCAGGAAATCAATGTGCCCATCACGGTTGGCATCAGTAAAATCCATTCCCATGGAGAACTGACTGGTACGACGCATGGCGTGCGGATGAGCTTGACGAAAATATCCGCGACCATCATTAAACCATAACCGATCCGGACTTGCGAAATCAGCGGTAACGTATAAATCAGGATCTCCATCCCCATCTATATCCCGAAAAAGAGCCTCATGGCTCGGATCACGGGGACGCTTCATCAATCGACCCTGATAATCCACAAAACGTCGATCCCGATCAGAGACCGCAACAAACCCGCCTTTCCCATTGTTAAGATACAACTGATCCTCCATATATGCTGGTCGCATTTGTGGAATTGCGTCTTCCCCCTTAAACAAACCTTCAATGTGACCCTTCTCATCAATGTCGTAGTATTCCCAGAATATTTCCGGAGGAATCCGTTTCTCCCTAATGGCTTTCAGCCCCAGCTTTTGTATTTCCAGTGCATAGTCCATATCGAGCTCCTGATTCAGAAATACTTTAACAAACCCAGTCGTATACATATCCAAGTCCCCGTCCCCATCGACGTCAGCAAATGCCGCAGAAACGGTTCCTCCTCGAGGATTGTATACCCAACCTACTTTTCGGTTCTCACTAAACTGACCCTGACCATCATTTAGGTACATAAAGTTCTTTCCATCAAGCAATGATGTCAGAACCAAATCCAAATCCCCATCTCCATCCACATCAGCAAAAACAGCCCCACTTAAACGCCAACCCAAACAAGAAACCCCTGCCGATTCAGTTTGATCCTCAAATTTCCAATTGCCTTTATTGATGTAGAGAGCGTTAGCTGTTTCCATGCCACAAACAAATAAATCCACCAACCCGTCTCCATTGACATCACCTGCAGCCAAACCTGAATGCCCGGTCTCACGAATGGGTACGTTCTTAAGAGGCACATATTTCCCCTTTGGAGAAAGACCTGTTGTTTGAGGAGACAATAATTGGAAACCGGTTCTACCTTTTGTGGACACAGGCAGAGGACTGACCGTTACGTTTACTTCCGCACCCAGCAGAACTGATGCACCAATCAACCCGACAACCAGTTGAAGCAATTTTCCAAGGAAACTCATTCGAGGAGGATATTAACTCTTGAAGCCAAGAGCGGCAAACTTTTTGCTGTACCTGCGATTTCGATTACCACTCTCACAACCGGGTGACAGAAAAACAAATCGAAACCTATAACATCGTTTATTTTGGGGTGAGATGGATATAAAACGTGGTGAAGCGGCATTATAAGACAACAAACATAATTGCCTCAACGCAATCATATCACCCTGTCATTTTATCTATGATTCCTGCTAAACAAATCACAGATACAACAATAATATTCCATTAATAAACCAAGCTCAGCAAAAGCTTTCTTGAAGACGAATTATCTGTTACTTGGAACATATGCCTAGCTTATCCAACGATCAGGGAAGGTCTCTTTTGTATAAGGGAGCCGGAGCAATTATCCTGCTGCTGGGGGCGTTAATTGTATTTTTTCGAGGTCAATCGTCCGATGAACCAATCCAACCCGTATTCGAATGGTCAACCTCTAATCATCCTGCCTCGGCAATCACCAATGGAATCAATCGATTAGCGGTGATGGAGAACTTCAACGGGCTTGATACCCTGATCGCAGACCAGTGCTTTGCTCCGGTAAAACTGAATCCACGCCAATTTCAGTCACAGCGACAATATGAACTTGTTAATCAGGTCATGACTGATATAAGCCAATATAGCAGTACTGAAAAGCTTTCGGATTTTATCGAAGCCATCAGGAAAATTTCTGTAGGCTTACAAGGCGAGGCGGCTCAAAATGCCATTGAACATTTCAGCACTTTCAAAGGCAGTCGCCCTATTTTAGAAAGCAACGGTGACCGGGAAGTCCTGAGAGCCGCCTATCAGATCGCCAATAAACGGCTACAGCAACTTACTTCCCACGAACAAATTAAACTGGTCAAGGATATGACCGAGCAGGGCCTGCTAGATCAACTAAAGCGGTCAGGTGTCGAGATCACAAATCCGGACGACCGACTAATCCAACCAGAACAAATATTGCGTTACTGGGAACTAACCAGCACCCGGTACCTACTAACCCAAACCGGAAATCAAGCCACCAGTCAATTTATCCACGGCCAGTTCCTCAGCGAGTATCGCCCCATTTACATCAACGCGATCAATGCAGTAATTGATCCGATTCAGAAGCGGTTTGAATCCACCGCTTTTCTTACCGTCAGCTCTGGCACAGAAGCATCAGGACTAACGTTGCGCGAATCACCCATCGGTACTCTTGCCCTAATGAAATTCAAAGGAGCTCTCCCGCGAGCAAAGCTCTACTCAGACTGGCAAGATGGAGTTAATGCGGAAACTGCCCGGGAAATTCTCTTTAGCCCTGGGTTCATTCCTCAGATTCAGGTTATCATCCGTGGGGAGAATATTCCCGCACCTCAACGCCCTTCCTCCACCGTGAAACTGCCTCCAGTACAACTTGTTGCCTTGAATAACAACCAAGCAATTTTGAAGATTTCTGCCACAGACCATAACACAGTGTTACTCTTGAATAACACTTATGACCCCAAATGGCAGGTTACCGTTTCAGGCCAATCCACCAAGATAATACAAGCCAATCTGAATGCCTGTGCTGTCTACCTAAAGGCAGACTCAAAAGAGCGCACCGTAGTCTTCCAGAAGTAATCAGAATACCCCTTAAAAACGAAAATTCTCCGATTACTACAAGAGTCGTCATTTCTACCCGAACGATGTATACGAACATGTGGTGAAATATATTATTTCCTGACCATTTTATTTCTCGTTCTTGCCAAACACGGGCAATTCCCTACCTTTCTTTGACTCTCTTATGAAGAAGACTCTACTCTTTCTTGGAATAACTCTGAATATACTGGCAACGGGAGCACAGGGTTTGTGGACCGACGCAAAAGACAAAACATTGCCTGCAGATTTCAACATCCAAGGCGAATACCTTGGCGAACTGTCTTGTGGATGTGATTTTGGAGCACAAGTCATCGCCTTGGGAAACGGAGAATTTCAGGCCATTCTCTATCCTGGAGGATTACCTGGAGCAAGTTGGGAACGCGGCGAAGAACGCACTCTCCTGAGCGGTAAACTTGATGGCAAAAAAGCCGCCTTCTATGCCGCTAAAGGAAACCGGCGCTACCTTGGAAGTAAAGCCAACGAATTCAGTGCGACCAGTCAGTTCCCTCCCAAAGGACACAAAGAAGATAGTTCTGCAGTCATTAAAAATGAAAAAATGACCGGAAAATATGGTAAAAAAACTTTTGAACTCAAGCGTACCGTCCGCAAAAGTCCCACGATGGGAACCAATCCCCCCAAAGGTGCAACTGTGCTCTTTGATGGCTCCGGAAAAACCGAATGGCAGGGCGGTCGGGTGGATGGAAAAACCAAGCTACTGAACACCGATGGGCGCGACATCAAAACAGCTCGTAAATTTCAGAATTATACCATGCATATAGAATTCCTCCTCCCCTTCAAGCCTGCTGCACGGGGACAAGGCCGAGGCAACAGCGGTTTTTATCAGGTGGACCATTTTGAGGTGCAAATTCTTGATTCATTCGGGCTGGAGGGACGCAACAACGAATGTGGTGGCGTCTACACCAAGGCCGAGCCCATCGTAAATATGTGCCTACCTCCCCTCCAATGGCAGACCTATGATGTTGAGTTTACCAATGCTGTCGCGAAGGATGGCAAAAAGATCAAAAACGCCCGCATGACCCTCAAACACAATGGCGTGGTAATCCACAAGGATATTGAAATTAACGGCAAGACCGGCGGTTCCCGCCGCGAACCAGAAGGCACCCCAGGCCCCATTAAGTTACAGGGGCATGGCAACCCTCTACAGTTCCGCAACGTATGGATCATGGAAACCGAGTAGAGAAATCTTATTCTGCCGTGAAACTTGCCGGATTCTACGCTCTTGCGCTGGTGATAATATTCGCCTTTACCGGATGTGCCGGCTTTAGCGGCTTAGCCATAAAAACCGGTCCCAAGTACGAAGCCGAGCTCCAATCCTGGCAAAAAGCAATTACTGCAAAAGGCGGTAACGGCATGTGGCTAGTAAGCCGAGGATACCGCAAGGGAGATGATATAGTCGCTATCCTAACCTGCTCATCCTTTTCACACGTCGGCGTCTTGGATACCGATAAAGGAGAAGTCATTGAGTCACTTTGGAATGGAAATGTGACCAATAGCATCGCCAATTTTGTTGAAATATCCCACCGGGTGGTATTGGTCAAACCCGATGGTTGGACTCCCGAATCCGGAGGTGAAGCGCTGGCCAAAGCTCGCTCTCAACTGGGGAAAAAATATGACTTTAGCGGTCTACTAGGTCTGCCCAGCTCCAATCGATGGTACTGTAGCGAATTAGCCTCATGGTGTTGGGGGCGACAACCCGACCGGAAGGGGCCGTGGCATGTCATCCACCCTCGAAGACTGACTAAAATGGGAACGATATTATTTGATTCTGGCTCGCGCGATGGCGAGCCCGATTAATCTATCTGCCTTATTTGGAAGAAGGAGCTGTCGTTCCCCCCAGCTTCTCCAAATCCTGCATAAGCTGATTCTTTTTTCCCTCAAGTTCCCGCACCTTCCGGGATTGGTCCGAGTAGGTTTTGATAACCTCACGATATTGATTTAGCGACTCATCGTATTTCTTCTTCGCCTTATCTATATCTCGTTTTGCCTGATCCAGTATCTCCTTGGCAATTTGTTGCTGCGCGGGCAAAGGCTTGGATTCATCCTGAATTTTTTTGTCGTCTCTTTGTGCCGACTCCAATTGCTGGCGCGCTTTCTGGATGGACCTTTCAGCCCGATTAATGGGACGAAGATACGATTCCTTTCTCCTCTTTTCATCCTTCCTGTCCTTTAGCTTGATATTACCTTTGGCCAAATCCCGCTCATAAGACTCCAGTTTCTGTTGATACTTATCCAAGGTGCGCTGGGAATCCTGCAATGTTCTCTCCGCACGGTCTACGGCCGAACGCCGGACCCGCACCTGACTGGCCATCCGCTGATTATTTGAGCGTGTCTTCCAGTAATTCCGATTCTTGTCACGCCACACATTCTGCATCTGCTGCCATTCCTTCAAAAACCTTGTGCGATCGACCACACTGGCATCCTTATCCTTTGCAGCCTTTGCTAAAATCATTCTGGAGTCGGTTAACTTTAGTTCGATTACCTGCAATTCCTTCCGTAGTTGCACCGATTGACCAAGATTCTTAACGCTGGCCATTAATTGAGCTCTTTTCTCAGGCGTCGCCCGATCCAGTTTTTGCCACGCCAAGGTTAATACATCGGCCACTTTACCCTTTTGAATTGAACTAATCTCCTCTTGTTTAATTCGGTAGTTGCGCAAAGGCATTCGATCCACAACCAGAGCCCCCAACTCCACCTTTATTTTATCACTTAAAATCAAATCCCCGGAACGGGTACCAATGGCGTATTGCTTAGGATCGGCCTCAGGCTTCTTTAGCCAGAGAGCAACAACTTCAGTTCCAATCTGGTATGTCATCCGCCCAAAAAGAATAGACTCAATCTCAATGTTTCCCGCATGAATCCCAAGCGGTTTGCCTTCAACATAATCCCCCGAACGAAGCATAACCCCAGGCTTTCGATTGCGGAGTTCTTCAGCTTGACCCAACGACAAGGGCGCAAAAAACACAGCAGCCGTATTGAAGGTGCTCAGGAAGATATCTTTAGGGCCCCCTTCAAAGGTGAGCTTCGTGTCATTTAACGCAATTACCGGGCGAGCAATGTAAGTCCCTTTTAAGCTCAAGGCCCCCGGATTTTCCATCGCTAGCAGACCTGCTGTAAGTCGATCCAGATCATTGGTGGCCTTTGCTACGGTTGGTTGATCAAATTCCAGGAACTGTAGGTCATCTGGCGAAACGATGACATCCCCAATCTTTATTTCCCCCGAGGCCTGCAGTTCAACCTTTCCATCCAAGCTGGCCCCATCCTGCTTAAGCAAAGTGTCCGCCAGAGAGGAATGCCCCAATAAAGCGAAAATAAATGAGAAGATGATTAATCTCACGATCGAGAGTTTACTGATAAAAATGCCCAGAGTGAACGCAAAACTTCCATCTACTGGTAATGAGGTGGTTTTGTTACATTATCCTTGATCGACTTCATATCCGTGTCAGCCAAGCTTTCAGTGAGCTGCTCAACCCGCTGAGAGAGACGCCGGATAGTTTTACCCTGCTCAATCAGTGTCTCATTGAGCGACTCCGTGAGTTGCTCTATATGTGCAAGGGCCGATTCGATCTCTACCAGACGTTTTTCCTCAAGAGCCATGAGTCTGACCTTAACTCTTGAACTAGAAAATTCCAACGTCAATTCGCCCTTGCGGATACCGTAAGTTCATGGACAATCCTCCCCTGCTTATGAAAGCCGTTTACCTGATCACTCTTTCACTGGTCTTGTCCTTTTCCGCACAGGCCGACTGGAAACAATGGCGAGGCCCTACCGGCCAAGGACACGCTGATGCCAAACTCCCAACCCAGTGGAGTGAGACCAAGAATGTGACCTGGCGAACCCCCATACCCGGTAAAGGTTGGTCTTCTCCAGTCATTGAAGGAAACCAAATTTGGCTGACCACTGCTTTTGAAACCCCGGCCAGTGAGGCAGAAACAAAGGAAAGGCTCAAAAACAATACCGGAAGTGTTCCAGTCCATGTATTAAGCAAGGTTCGCCTGCACGCGATCTGCGTAGATAAACGTACAGGAAAACTGGTACATAATATTGAAGTCATCACTAAAGAGGACCCCCAATGGGTCCATAAGCTCAACAGTTATGCTTCACCCACACCCATAATTGAAAATGGAAAAATATACTGCCATTTTGGTGCTTATGGCACCACCTGCGTCGATGCAAAGACAGGTAAAGTGATCTGGAAAAACCAGAGAATTCAAGTCATGCACGAGAACGGCCCAGGCAGCACTCCGGTACTCTTCGAGGACGCGTTAATTTTTCACATGGATGGAAGCGATAAACAATTTGTCGTAGCATTGGACAAAAAAACAGGAAAAGAAAAATGGCGTTCCATCCGAAGTGGCACCATGCACGAGAACCCGCAGCTCAAGAAATCCTACGGCACACCTATCATCGAAAAAATCGAGGGCACCCCCACACTGCTCTCGCCCGGATCCAACTGGCTCTACGCCTACGATCCAACTTCAGGTAAAGAATTATGGAAGGTCGAATATGGTGGCCTGGGTTTCTCGCTGGTCCCTCGACCGGTGACGGGCCATGGAATGATCTTTATGAGCACCGGCTTTATGAGAGCAAAGTTTCTGGCTATCCGTTATGAAAAATCTGCCAAACCCGATATCGTCTGGAGTTACAGTCGTGGTGTGCCCACACAACCTTCCCCGCTCCTTGTAGGAGATGAGATTTATTTCGTCACTGAAAGCGGAGGACTTGTCACCTGCCTCGACGCTCATTCAGGAGAAAAACGCTGGGTCGAACGCATCGGCGGCAACTATTCTGCCTCACCTACATTCGCCAACGGCAAAATCTACTTCCACAGCCGCGAAGGTGAAACGACGGTTTTACAGGCCGGCAAGGAATTCAAGGTACTAGCCAAGAACAAGCTCGCTGGCCAGCACATGGCCAGCGCCTCGGTGGACGGAGATGCACTTATCCTGCGCACTGACAAGGCAGTTTATCGTATCGAGCAAAAATAAAAATGCTGAACCCTTTTAGGGTTCAGCATCATGCAGTTGCCTTTTGTTATCTTGTTATTTCTCGTAACGGAAACCCTTTTTAGCGGCCTGTTCACGAATGAAACCTCCCACCTGTAAGTCAAACCCATCTCCTTTACCCGCCTTCTTAAGTTCAGCTTTTTTGGTG
>Ga0066836_10002059_pt1 | contig 10700 bp, 10 predicted proteins | sample ETNtaG_18_FD_71568 | JGI IMG/M metagenome (GOLD analysis project Ga0066836, IMG submission 71568) | Marine microbial and viral communities from oxygen minimum zone, Eastern Pacific Ocean - ETNP201302SV91 | ecosystem: Environmental > Aquatic > Marine > Oceanic | place: Pacific Ocean: Eastern...
ATTTAAACCGTGAGCAAAAGCTATTGATGTTCCTTCTCTTACTCTTTGTTCTATATGATTTTTATAAATTGTAGCTTGTAATTCATCTGGTGTTAAAACCATTACAACATCGGCCCACTCGGCAGCATCTGATAAATTCATAACTTTTAATCCCTTTGATTCTGCTTTTGCTTTACTTGCGGATCCATCTCTAAGAGCAACTACCACTTCTTTTACCCCACTATCTCTCAAATTTAATGCGTGAGCATGTCCTTGGCTTCCGTACCCAAAGATTGCTATTTTCTTTTTTTTAATTAAATTTACGTCAGTGTCTTTTTCATAAAACATTTTCATTTTTTTTCCTTTCGTTTTATTTAAAAACTGTTGATCCTTTTGTCATGGCCACAGCTCCTGTTCTAGAAACGCTGGCTAAACCCAACGAGCCTAGTGAAAAAACCACCTTATCAATTTCGCTTTTTAAAGCAGTAATTTGAAAAACGATCGATTTGCTGGTTTTGTCTAATACTATCGGATTATACCTTGAACATATTTTTTTTGCTCTGTTAATTTTTGTCTTTGTAGACACCACTTTTAAAAGCGCCATTTCTCTAAATATTATCTTTTTATCTCCCTTAAGATAATCTGCAACTCTGTGTACTGGAATTAGTTTTTTTAATTGAAGTTTTATTTGCTCAAGAACTTGGAGAGTGCCAGATGTAACTATGGTAATCCTTGATAGATTCCGTTTTTTATCTACTTCTGCAACTGCAAGGGAATCGATATTATAACCTCTGCCAGAAAAAAGTCCAACTACCCGAGCCAAAACTCCAGCTTCATTATCAACCCAGACAACAATTATATGTTTTTCTATTTTTCCGGTTTTTCCAGGAATGCTATATGCTGATTTTGAAATTGCCATCTATACCAAAACCTTTCCTTCTTCTGAAATTTCCTCTTCGTCTTGAGGTCCTAATAACATTTGATTATGAGGTTTTCCAGATGGAATCATTGGAAAACAATTTTCTTCCTTATCTACCACGCAATCAAAAATTACAGGCTTGTCTACATTTATCATTTCTTTAATTTTTTCATCAAGTTCGCTTGGAGTTTTTGCTCTTATTCCAACACATCCGTAGGCCTCCGCAAGTTTTACAAAGTCTGGCAAGGCTGCTGTATAACTTTCAGAATAATTTTTTGCATGAAGCAGTTCCTGCCACTGCCTTACCATTCCCATATACTCATTATTTAAAATAAAAATTTTTATAGGTAACCTATACTGAACGGCTGTTGATATCTCTTGCATTGTCATAAGAACAGAAGCTTCTCCAGCAATGTCAATTACTAGCTTGTTTGGATTAGCGACCTGAACTCCCACAGCCGCTGGAAGCCCGTATCCCATTGTGCCAAGACCTCCCGACGTCATCCATCTATTGGGTTTATTAAACTTATAATGTTGAGCGGCCCACATTTGATGCTGACCAACTTCTGTGGTTATGTATACATCTTGGTTCTTGGTCAATTCATATAACCTCTGAACAGCATGTTGAGGTTTTATAATTTTGCTACTATTAACAAAATTTAATGACTTTTTTTCTCTCCATTTTTCAATTTGGCTCCACCATTTTGAAATATTTTCTTTATTTGATTTTTCAAAGTTTGGGTTGCTCTTTTTAAAAGTTTTAATCAATGACTTAAGTACATCTTTTACATCACCAACAATTGGTAAATCCGCTTTTACATTTTTATTAATTGAAGATGGATCAATATCAATATGAACCTTCTTTGACTTGGGAGAAAATTCATCAACCTTACCTGTAATTCTATCATCAAAACGAGCTCCTATGTTGATCATTAAATCACAATCATGCATTGCATTATTTGCTTCATAAGTTCCATGCATACCTAACATTCCTAAAAATTGATTGTGGTCACCTGGAAAACAACCTAGACCCTGGAGAGTAGAAGTAATAGGAAAACCGGTTAAGCTCACAAGCTCACGCAATAACTCGCTAGCTTCTGGGCCAGAGTTAGTTACCCCTCCTCCTGTATAAAAAATTGGTTTAGAAGATTTTTTAATTAAATCTATTAGCAATTGAATGCTCTTTTTATCAGAAAAAATTTTTTCTTTTCCATTTAATTTTTTTTCTTTCTTAAAAGAAATATATTTTGTTTTATTAAACTGAACATCTTTGGGTATATCTACTAAGACCGGTCCTGGTCTACCTGTTGTCGCTACATCAAATGCCTGATGCAAAACTTTTGATAAATTTTTAACATCTTTAACTAGCCAATTGTGTTTTGTACAAGGTCTCGTAATACCAGTGGTATCACATTCTTGGAAAGCATCTGTTCCGATCAAATGAGTTGGGACTTGACCACTAATACAAACTATAGGAATTGAATCCATATAAGCATCTGTCAAAGCCGTCACGATATTTGTGGCACCAGGTCCTGAAGTAACCAAACAAACTCCCGTTTTACCAGATGATCTAGCGTATCCTTCCGCGGCGTGACCAGCTCCTTGTTCATGTCTAGCTAAAAAATGTCTAACCGTTTTGTGATTTTTTAATTCATCATATATTGGAAGCACAGCTCCACCTGGATATCCAAATATACTATCCACATTTCTCTCTTCCAGAACCTTAAATACAATTTCAGCACCACTTAATAAATTGCTCATTTTTTAAATCTAACTGAGTTTTGATAATGGTCAAGTTTTAGATAAATAACTTAGAACTTTTTTTCGTAAATCGAGATAATTTGTATCTTCAAATCCTTTCCAATCATTCATCTGACCTCTTTGCCAGGTAAATTGCCTCTTGGCGTATTGCCTAGATCTAATAAGAACTTTTTCCTTAAGCTCTTCCATGCCAATTTCTTGATTCAAAAATTCTGATATTTCTCTAAATCCAATTATAAAATTAGCTGAGTTTAGTAATCCTATTTTAATTTTTTTAAAATTTTCCGTTTCTTGAATAGCTCCATATTTTAACATCTGATCAAATCTTTTTTTAATTCTATTTTCTAACTCAGTTTTCTTTGGATTTAGAAAAATTTTTATAAAATCCTTAGGTTTAAAATATTTTTTATTTTTCTTTTTTTGCCACTCATTCAAAGTTATTCCTGTAGCCACATAAACAGAAATTGCACGAGAAACTCTTTGTATATCATTTTTGTTTATGCCATCGAAAATTTTTGGATGTATTTTGGTATAATGATTTTTCATCATAAATCTGCCCGTGGAATTTAAGTGGCTATAATCTATTTTTGGCACATTAGGAATCTCGGCTAGTCCATCAACCAAAGCTTTGAAGTATAGTCCCGTTCCACCAGCAACGATGGCAATTTTATTTTTTCTATTAATTTCTTTAATTTTAGATGTGGCCAGTTTGTACCAGGAGCCAACCGAAAAATTTTCTTTGACTGAAACAAATCCATATAAATGATGCTTTACACTTTTATAATCTGGCCTTGCAGATAAAATTTTAACCTCTTTATAGACCTGCATACTATCTGCATTAACAATTTCTCCATTAAATTTTTTGGCTATATCCAGAGCTAGTTTTGATTTTCCCGATGCGGTTGGACCGTATAAAAGAATTATCCTGTTTTTAATCATCAATTTTATCTAAAAAAAACCAAGGAGTATTACGGTCGTGCTTACAAACTACAGAAACCTTTTGTCCAACTTTCAATTCTATTGGTCCATCAAACAAATATAAAACTTGTTGCCAACCTGAAGGTTTTTTTAATTTTGAAAAATTGTTTTCATAGCTAATTCCATTTTTAATACCGAGCCTAATCCACTGAATTATTCCATAGCATTTTCCATTTTGAGTAACTTCAATTGAAACTTTTTTACTTTCTTTTGGAAAACTATTTTGTTGAACAAAATCAAAATGAAAAACTTCGAGCGCCTTACTCATAAACAAGATATTTAAATCCTGTCTATACAAATAATGTTTTTTTGGAATTATTGAGTTAAAATTTTTCAAATTTATATTTTCAAAATTTTCTGTATAAATATATTTTCCAATTTCATCTCCTCCAAAAAGTGAAATCATAATACTTCCGAACTCTGGAATGATTCTTGAATTTTTCGATATTAATCTCTTTTTGGCATCTTCGATGGTTGAAAGCACTCCTTCTCCTAAAAATTCACTAGAAAAAATTTCTGATAACAAAATATCCGCAGGTTTCTCTATATCCAATCCAACTTTAATATCATTTGATTTTTTATGAATAATATTAATTTTATCTCTAAGATTATTTCTAGATATAACTTGAGTTGCCATTTTCACTAATTCTGAATTTGATTCGCATGTGTTTATTTTTCTTGCCCCTAGGTTTGCCGCAACAATTGATAGCAATCCAGAACCAGTTCCAATTTCCAAAATGGTGGACTCGCTTTTAATATTAGATTTTAAAGCTGATAAATAAAAATTATTTCTATCATCATCGTTCAGCATTGGTACATGCCAGCTTGGAACTAGCTTTGCTAATATTTTGTTCTTCGTAGAAATGGCTTCTACCATATAAGGATCTAAAGCTAATGCCTGATCACAACTTTTTAGCGATTCATCTAACTTTCCAACTTTGAAATATGAATAAGCCAAATCGTAAACAAAATTAACATTATTCGGTTGAAGCTTAACAGCATTTTTAAAATGTTTAATGGCAGATTCATATTTTTTTAAAAATATAGTGGCCCTACCCGCGTTTTGATGTGCCAAAACAAAATCTGGTTTTATTTTTGCTGCCTTCTCATATTTTTCTAAACCTTCTTTAAAATCTCCTCTTTTACAAAGAGTTGATCCAAAATTATTATATATTTCTGGGTTATTAGGATCGATCTTAATTGCTGAAATATAATACTTAATAGCCGTGTTATAGTCTCCTTGATTGTTAAAAATTACACCCAAAATGTTTAATAATGCTGATGAATTTGGATAAGATTTTAAAAGTTCGCTGGCATTTTTTTTTGCCTGATCATAATCTTTAGAGTTATAAAGTTTTAAAATCTTTTTTACTATATTTTGTTCAGAATCTTTATCTAGAACTTTATTCATATATTTATTTTACTATTTTTTTTTGAAATTTTATATAAATAAAATTATTAGACCTTAAAAATATAATGTTTTGAAAAAGTTATTTGATTGTAACAGTTAAGTAGCTTCTTTGATTGTTATTGTTATAAACTGCAAATAGTAAAGTTTTTTCACCTTTGGAAACAATATTTTTCACCATCTTTTCAAACTGCTTAGCGCTAGATATTTTTTTCTTTTGCAGTTCAACTATAACATCATTTTCGGAAAGAAACATAATAGGACTATCGTTTTCAATTTTTGTTACCACAACACCCGTAGTATTTTTCGGCAGATTACGGTTTAACAAATCATCTTCAGTCAAATCCCTTACATAAATTTTCAAATCAGAAACCTCAACACCTTTATCCGTTGGTGTAACCGTTGATTGTTCTGCTTTAAATTCTTCTGAAGACTCTAATCTTCCTAGCTGAACCTTTTTGGAGATCATCTTTCGATTTCTCCAAATTTTTAATAATACATTTTTTCCAACTTCTGTTTCTGCTACCAATTTTGGCAGATCTCTATGTGAATTTACTTTTTTACCATCAAATTCTAAAATAATATCTCCTGCCTTGATCCCTGCTTTTTGTGCAGGACTTTTTTCTGAAATACTTGCTACCAATGCTCCTTGTGGTTCATCTAACTTTTCTATTTTGGCTATTTCTTTAGTAACTTCTTGTATTCTTACTCCTAACCATCCTCTTTTAGTTTCTCCAAATGTAATTAACTGGTCTATAACTTTGTTTGCTGCATTCGAGGGAATTGCAAAACCAATTCCAATTGAGCCAGAAGATCCAGGTGCAATGATTGCTTGGTTGATACCAATGACTTCTCCTTTTAAATTAAAGAGTGGTCCTCCTGAGTTTCCTTGATTAATGGAGGCATCTGTTTGAATTAAATCATCATATCTTGTTAAATTAATGTCACGGTGTTTCGCTGAAATTATTCCCGATGTGACTGTGCCTCCAAGACCAAATGGATTTCCAATAGCAACAACCCAATCCCCAACTCTAGCTTTATCAGAATCTCCAAACTTTACTGGAATAAATTTTTTTTTTGCTTCAATTTGCAATAGTGCTAAATCAGAAAGTGGGTCAGATCCTATTATCTTCGCTTTGTATTCTTCCTTTCCATTTACTCTTACAATAATGTCTTCTGCTCCCTGAATAACATGAAAGTTTGTAACAACTATACCCGACTTATCAATTATAAATCCAGATCCCAAAGAGGTTACGCTTCTTTCTTTTGGAGCACTAAAATCTTTAAATAATTCTTCAAATGGTGAACCAGGAGGAAATTGAAAAGGCAAGACGTTCGAGTTTGTTTGTATTGTCTGTGTAGTTGAAATATTAACCACTGAAGGCATTAATTTTTCAGCTAGATCCGCAAATGAACTTGGGTATGCCTTTGAATAGGACTTTGATTCAATTAATAAAACAAAAATTGAACCAATAAAAAAATAAGAACAAAACTTCCAAAAATTACTTAATCTAATTTTATAGCTTTCCATAATAAACTATAACAAATCCTAAAATTGCAAATACTAAACCGCCTACTCTTAATTTTCCCACAGAAAATTTTTCTATGATTTTTAACATATTTTTCATTTTTAATGGAAATATGGCATAAAGCAATCCTTCGATAAATAGCAAAAGACCTATCGCAATCACTAGTTCTTTCATTTTATAAAATTATTGTTGTTTTTTGATAATTCCCGTACTACCAAAAAATTTAAAGAAATCACTATCAGGAGATAAGATTAGCGAAGTGTCGCCTCCAATTAGAGCTTTTTCATAAGCTTGCATAGCTCTGTAAAAAGCAAAAAATTGAGGATCTTTACCAAACGCACTTGCAAAAATTCGATTTCTTTCACCATCTCCTTCTCCTTTCATAATTTCAGATTGTTTTTTGGCATTTGCTAAAAGTACCGTAACTTCTTTATCTGCGGTTGAGGTAATTGTAACGGCCATCTCAGCCCCTTTTGCTCTAAATTCTTTTGCTTCTCTTTCTCGTTCTGTTTGCATTCTTTTATAAATCGCTTCACTGTTTGCTTGTGGTAAATCGGCTCTCTTTATTCTTACATCAATTATATCTACACCAAAACTTTTAGCTTCGTTGTCAACGCCCTCTTGGATAATTGCCATTTGCTTTGTTCTATCTTCAGATAACAGAGTAGCCAAACTTTGTGTACCTAGAACACTTCTTATTCTTGAATTTATAATTGTAGAAAGTCTTGATCTCACTACTCTTTCATCTCCTACGGAGATATAAAATTTTAATGGGTCTACAATCTTAAATCTTGCATAAGCATCAACTATTAATCTTTTTTGATCTGAAGCAATAACTTCAATTGGCGGCGCATCTAAATTTAAAATTCTGCGATCTAAGAAAACAACATTTTGTATTACTGGAATCTTAATTTGTAGACCAGGTGTAGTTATAACTTTTTTAGGATCTCCAAACTGCAATACTATAGCTTGGTTAATTTCCTTTACGGTAAATAAAGATAAATATACAAGCCCGCCAAGCAAAACTATTATAGGAAATATAAATTTACTTATTTTCATTAAGATTCAGAACCTTTCTTTTTTTTCTTTCCTAAATCTGGCAAAGGAAGATATGGGACTACCCCGCCAGCCTTTTTGTCTATTATAACTTTATCGATATCTGCCAAAACTTTTTCCATGGTTTCTAAATACATTCTTTCTTGGGTTACCTGTTTTGCTTTTTTGTACTCATTATATATTGCTAAAAATCTACTTGCTTCACCTTCTGCTGCCGCTACTACTTGTTTTTTATAAGCTTCGGCTTCTTGCAAAATCTTTGCGGCATCTCCACGTGCTCTAGGTATTACATCGTTAGCATAACCTTCAGCTTCGTTTTTTGATCTTTCCATATCAGCTCTAGCTGCTTGGACATCTCGGAAAGCGTCAATAACTTGATCAGGTGGATCTGCTTTTTGTGTTTGTACTTGTGTAACTTGAATACCAGATTCGTATTCATCTAAAATACTTTGAATAATTTCTTGTGTTTCAATTTCAATGCTAGATCTTCCTTCGGTTAAAATTGGTTGCAATTTACTTTTTGCTATAACTTGTCTCATGGCAGTTTCTGCGGCTGCTTTTACCGTCTCAACAGGACTTTGGATTTTAAATAAAAATTTACCTGCATCTTTTATTACCCAAAAGACAGAAAAATCTATATTAACGATATTTTCATCGCCTGTTAACATTAAACTTTCTTCTGAAACATCTGCTATTCCCGAGCTTCTTCCTGAATCGCTAGCAGATCTAAATCCTACATCTATTCTGTTAACCTTTGTAACTTTTGGAGTCAAAACAGTTTCGATGGGATATGGAATATGATAATTCAAACCTGGTTGAGTTGTAGAAACAAACTTTCCAAATCTCAAAACTACTCCTTGTTCGTCTGGCAAGACTCTATAAAGTCCACTCAAAGCCCACAACACAATCAAAATTCCTATTCCAAGAAAAAAAGGTCTTGAACCCCCAGCTCCTTTTCCTCCTGGTATAAAACCTCCAATTAATTTTTGAAGTTTTTCAATTAGTTCATCTATATTAGGTGGCGCTTGTCTTCTACCTGAACCATTACCCCCTCCTTTGCCTCCAGGAGGTGAGCCCCATGGGCTATCATCTAATAAATTTATTTTAGTAGGCATCAATGACGTATATAATGACTTTTATAATAAAAACAAGTTTTACGGGAAATATAAATGAAAAAAACAACAGAAAATAAGGAAAATATTAAAGACTGGGCATCACCTCGTAGCATTAAAAAAAGTCCCGTCAAAGATGTGAAACATTTGGTTGTTGTGTCTAGTGCCAAGGGTGGTGTTGGCAAATCTACTTTTGCAGCAAATCTTGCTTTGGCTTTAAAAAAATTAAATCATTCTGTTGGATTATTAGATGCTGATATTTATGGACCTTCACTCCCCAATATTTTTAATATTAATAAAAAACCTAAAAGCGAAAATGGAAAAAATTTAATTCCATTAGAGCAATACGGGATACAATGCATTTCCATAGGATTTTTAACAGAAGAAGACACTCCGATGATCTGGAGAGGTCCGATGGTCACAAGTGCAATTAAAACTTTTACACAAAAAGTGTTGTGGAAAGATTTAGATTTTTTAATAGTAGATATGCCTCCAGGCACGGGTGATACTCAACTCACATTTGCTCAAGAAATCAAAGTAGATGGAGCTGTAATAATTTCAACACCTCAAAAAATTGCTTTAGCAGATGTTAAGCGAGGTATTAAAATGTTTGATAAACTTAATGTTCCAATAATTGGATTGGTGGATAATATGTCTTTTTTTGAAACTGACGACGGAAAAAAACATAATATATTTGGTGAAGGTGGTGTAGAAAAAGTTTCTAATGATTACAAGAAAAATTTTCTTGGCAAAATACCAATCAATATTGATCTTAGAATCTCAGCAGATGAAGGAATTCCGCTTGTTGAAAAAAACCCAGAGCATAAAATTTCAAAAAAATTTCTTGAGATAGCAAAAAAAATTAAAGAATTTTTTCATTAAAACCAAAAGACTGCATTAACTCATTCCATTCTCTTTTAGAAAGTTTTGAACTTTCAAAATCATAGGACTCGCCTTTGATCATCTTTTGTATTACGGTTTTGCCTTTAGCAGATAATTCCATGGCTCCAACTCTATAATCCATAAACGCCTCGAAAGTTATCGGAACCCATTTTTTTAAAGTTTCTGTCATTGCTTCGGCATATGCTCTAATTTCATATTGCGCATGACTATCGGCACGAAGTGATAAAAAATTCAATAAATTTAAAAGATCGGTTTTCCAATACCACTGCGTATAAGTGTTCAAAGTTAAATTCATTCTTGCTAATTCTCTTGCCAAACCTTGATTTGCTTCATCTATTATAGTTCCATCATATCTCTCATTAAGCATAGTCTCATAATTGTTATATGTTTGTTCTGCATCTTTTTTTAACATTTCCAAGATATTATCTGCCTGTTTTCCATTAATAACTTTTCCTCTTCCTTGTCTGTTACTCGTTGATTGAGCCGCTAAATTTTCTTTTGAAGGCAAATAAAACTCTTTGTCTAAAATAGAATATCTTGCTGAATATTCATTTACATTGGCAGTTCTATGTCTTATCCATTGTCTTGCAACAAAAATAGGAAGTTTAACGTGGTATTTTATTTCACACATTTCAAAAGGTGTGCTATGACGATGTCTCATCAAATATTTTATTAAACCAGAATCTGTTGAAACTTTTTTGGTTCCTTTTCCATAAGACACTCTTGCGGATTGAACGATTGAGCTGTCATCTCCCATATAGTCAACTACTCTTATAAAACCATGATCAAGAATAGGGATTGCTTCGTAAAGAATTTTTTCTAACTCAGGAGAAGTTACTCTTTTAGTGGTATTTTTCTGTGTTTGTTGTTCAATTATCTCTTTTTTTTGTTGTTCTGATAAAGCCATGTCTAAAAATTTATTGAATCTTTAAAATAAAGTTTTATATTATTATTGTTGGATTTCCAACTACGACGATAAACGAATTTCGTAATAAACATTGCGGACGTGGGTTCGATTCCCACCACCTCCACCATTTACAACTTACGGGGGTGAC
>Ga0066836_10002063_pt1 | contig 10695 bp, 13 predicted proteins | sample ETNtaG_18_FD_71568 | JGI IMG/M metagenome (GOLD analysis project Ga0066836, IMG submission 71568) | Marine microbial and viral communities from oxygen minimum zone, Eastern Pacific Ocean - ETNP201302SV91 | ecosystem: Environmental > Aquatic > Marine > Oceanic | place: Pacific Ocean: Eastern...
CGCCACTGTGCGGTTGGGCGCCTCCCCAAGGAGCTCGTTGAGGACCTGATCGCCATGGTCCAACAGGTCGTGATGGACATCGGGGCGGCCTGCCCTACGCCAGGCTTCGGGATCGGCGGTCACAAACGAAGATGAACGGAGGTGGAGACTACCCACCCGTACCGCTGCCTCTAGATCGGCTAGCAAGCGTGCATGTACTAGATCATCGGAGTGGGCCAGACCGGCCACGGTGGCTGGAGGGAGGCTGACATCAACGGGGACGCTGGGGTGGTCCAGCGCTGCGTCGACCACTGCACTGAGGTAGCGGACGGTTGCTTCGTCCGGTTCAATCCGACCGTCGGGATAGAGCGGTGGCGGCCCTTCGATATCCAGCGAGATAGTGACTAAGAGGGGTCGGTGGGCAGCGGCCTCCCCGGCAGGGATCAACGGTAGGTGGACCACGGGGGTGGTCAAGCGGTCTAGGGAACGGCCGTTGGCGGTCAGCAACTCGACGGTGAGGGGGGAGACCTCTCCAGGGCGCGATCGCAAGATCCCATTGGGACTGACGGGCAGAGTGAGCGAGGCCACACCAGCTGAGTTGATGATTTCGTCTACGTCGATAAACAGTGTGCTCTCGGGCATCTCGAGGACTGGATTGTCCTTGAGGGCTAGGAGCCCCCGACGATCCACTGCGGGGTGGAGGCCGAGCCGGAGGACAGTGTCTTGCGCGTCGCCGGTTATGCGCAGCTGGATTGCCAAGTCACCTTCGTCGTCAATCCAGGGAGATTGGGCGATTAGGCCGAGGCTCGCTGATCCACTATCGGCCATAGTGGGGCTAGCCGTCGAGTTGATCCAGAGCGTTCCTACCAGTAATCCGACTGGGAGAGTCCAGTGCCATTTTCGGATTTGCCGGGTGGAGTGGGGCTTCCTCACTGGTCCGGGCTTTGCTTCATGTCAGCTAGGGAACGTATTAGAACAGCGAGGCCGACGTCCCGTTCGACGAAGCCGTGGCGGAGGTAAAGGTCCCGGGCGCGGAGGTTCGCGGGTTGGGTATTCACCCAAGCCTCCCGGGCCCCGCTTCGACCCAACCAACGCAGAGCGTCGACGACCAGGGCTGAGCCGATGCCCTGACCTTCGTTGGATGGGTTCACTGCCAAGCGTTGCAGGAAGCCGATGGTGGAGGTCCGGCCAGTTACTGCATGCCCGATTGGATGGCCATGGGAGTCTTTGATGAGACGTCGTCGACAGGTTTGGGTGGCCCTTCCGGCTTCGGCTAGCGCTGCTTTGTCAAATCGCCAAAAGGCTGACGAAGCGGCAAACGCGCGCTTGTCGAGGGCGAGCACGGCGTCCTGATCCTGTCTTCGTGCGGGTCGGGTTCGTCTTTCTCGTGGGGGCGGGTCGTTCGGCTTGATGGCTCGGCCGAGCAGTAAGAGGTGCTCATGGGGGGTAAAGCCCGCTTCGACGAACGGGCGCTGGTCGGTAGGACCGAGGGCTGCGGTCACGACCGTTAGGACTCCCCGGTTGTCGAGGTAGTTAAGCAATCGGTCCATGTAGCGGGATTGGGGCGTTGGGCCGGCCACGACCACTACTTGAACGGTCTGTGCATTGCCTCGCCATGGGCTGAGGCGGATCACGATGCTGGTATTCGGATCGGCATCGATCACGAATCGTTCGACTCCAGGGATGCCGACAACTGACGAGTCAGTTCCCAACCCATCGATCGAATTGACGACGCGACCATCCTTACGGGGTCCGTCAACGGTGGTTCTTTCGGTCCGGACGTTGATGTCGACAGGGTACGACCAGTGCACCACCCCTGACGGGCCAGACCCCTGTTATGTGGGGGGTTACGCTCGCTAGATGTCTCTGCTGCTGGTGACCGATGAGCGGTTTCTGGACCATCGGGCAGGATCACGGCATCCCGAACAACCTGCTCGCCTCACCGCCGTTTGGGAGGGTCTGGATGCTGCGGGGATTGAGGACGCGCTGATCCGCCGTGCCCCGCGTCTAGCGACCGATTCGGAGTTGCTCGGCGTTCATCCGGAGAATCACCTCGCCCGATTGGTCAGCATCGACGACCAAGGAGGTGGCCGGTGTGATGAGGACACCGTCATGGGTCCAGATTCGTGGATGGCAGCCCGGTTGGCGGCTGGTGCCGGGTTAGTTGCTGTTGAGGGGTTGGAGGCTGGTGATGCCGACCTCGCTTTCTGCGCGGTGCGACCACCGGGTCATCACGCTACGCCCAACCGGTCCATGGGCTTCTGCCTACTCAACAACGTGGCAGTGACAGCTACCGCCCTCACCGGAGCTGGGCATCGGGTAGCCATCGTCGACGTGGACGCCCACCATGGCAACGGCACCCAGGACGTCTTCTATGAGGACGATCAGGTGCTGTTTGTGTCGTGCCACCAGTGGCCGCTATATCCGGGAAGTGGCGCAATCGACGAGATGGGGGCTGGTATCGGGGCTGGCACCACAATCAACGTGCCTCTTCCTCCGGGCGCGGCCGGCGATGACTATCGCCAGGTGATGGAAATGGTGGTAGTTCCGGCCATCGAGCGCTTCGACCCCGACTGGTTGTTCATTTCAGCAGGCTTCGACGCCCACCGGGACGATCCGCTGACCGACATGGGTCTGACCTCGGCTGACTATGCGGGCTTGGTTGCGAATTTGGTGGGACTGGTACCAGCCGGTCGGGTTGTGCTGTTCCTCGAGGGTGGGTACGACTTGTCGGCGTTGGCTAACTCCACCGGGGCCACTATGGCGGCCACCCTCGGGGTGGCCCACCGGATCGAGGAGGTCACTGGACGTGGTCGGGGCGGCGTCGCCGACGAGGTGGACGCACTGGTGACTGACCTGATGCGACGTCACGACCTTGAGACCTGAGCGGTGAGCAAGCTCCCCCCGATTACCGAGGGTATGTTCGATGACCTCCGGGATGCAGTGGCATCGGTTGCCGAGCCGTTGCACGCCGCCGGCCATCGTCTCTACCTAGTGGGTGGTTTAGTTCGTGATCGCTTGTTGGCCGATGATCAGACGCTTGATCACGACCTGACAACCGATGCCCTGCCGGGTCGTGTCCGTGACCTAGTTGCTGAGACGGCTGACGCTGTGTGGCTTCAGGGGGAGCGCTTCGGAACTGTCGGCTTACGGGTCGGTGACGTGACCATGGAGATCACCACTCATCGGGCCGAGTCCTATGTGAGTGACTCGCGGAAGCCCGTGGTTCGGTTCTCCACCGAACTCCGCGAAGATCTGGCCCGTCGGGATTTCACGATTAACGCCATGGCTGTCGACGTGGCCGATGGAACGTTGCACGACCCGTTCGGGGGCCGTGCTGATCTGGAGGCCCGGATCTTGCGGACCCCCTTAGATCCTGTGGAGTCGTTTTCTGACGATCCACTACGCATGCTGCGCGCTGCTCGGTTTCTGTCTCGATATGAACTGACATCGGATGAGGGGCTGGTCGAAGCCGCCAGGTCGCTGGTGGGTCGCATGGAGATTGTTTCAGCTGAGCGGATTCGAGACGAGCTGTTTCGACTTTTGGAGGTTAAGGATCCGACCGCAGGGTTTGACCTGTTGGATGAGATAGGGGTGCTTGAGACGGTGTTGCCCGAAGTGGCGGCCCTCGAAACGTCTCGGCGCGTTCTGCTCGGACGACAGGTTGCCGGGGCGCCGGTCGATGCTCTTCTGCGGCTGTGTGTGTTGGCTTATGCAGTTGACAGCGAAGATGTTCTCGGACGGTGGGTATCGGCTCTTCGCTTGTCGGGGAGAGACGCCGCCCGGGCCGAAACCCTGTTGACCGGGGCGGCCATGGTCGCCGATCAGATGGCTGAAGTGTCTGATGAGCAGGTGCGACGGTTGGCGGCACGTGTTGGTGACGGGTTGGACGACGTAGTGGTCTTCGCCGGGCTGGTGGGGGTTGGGTCTCCTGGCACCGCTTTGGTCGATTCGATAGCTCGCCATAGGGCCGCCGGCGAGTTCGACGATCTTGGACCGGGGATTGACGGGGCAACGGTGATGAGATTGCTGGATCTGGAGGCCGGTCCGAGGGTGGGCGAGGCGATGGCCTGGCTGGGCGAGCTCCGACTTGTAGAAGGGCGTCTTCCCGATGAGGAAGTCCAACGGCGATTGGTTGAGCAGTGGGGACCAGCGGGGACTGATCATTCGTGATCGCAGCGACCGATCGAACTGGAGGAGAATGCCGGACGGGATCTTTCGCGGTTGGCCTATGGTGGCGATGTGACAGGCTGGCGAACCGGCGAGGCAAGACAGGTCGGTCATGGTCTGCTGCCCGTCCGGCGGCCAGCTGACGTCGACTACCGTCTGGCTCGCCAGACCACCCTTGACGGTTGGAGGCGTGGATCTCTGGGTCGCGAGGCGCTGTGCGACGCCCAGCCCATGCTTCGGCGGAACGCCGTGGAGTGTGGGACCCCAACCACCGAGACCTGTCCGGTCTGTGAGGATTACGAGGTGTCCCACGTGACCTACGTTTTTGGCCCTCGTCTACCGGCTTTCGGGCGGTGTATCTCCACTCCCGGAGAACTGGATCGGCTGAACGCCCGAAAGGCCCGCCTCACGGGCTACGTGGTAGAGGTCTGTGCTGCCTGTGGCTGGAACCATCTGGTGCGGGTGACTGTGCTTGGTCAGGGTTGAGCATCCAGTCTTTGTGTCGACGTGCCGTACCTAAAGTCCGTCGCCTGATGGTTCTGTGGGTGGTTTGAACGGGTGGGTTCCGTTGTTGTCGCAGGCCACTGTCACAGGTGCCTGCGAAGGTGTCTGCATGGATGCGGACTCTAGGCGGGTAGCCTGCCATCGCCCTCGTGAGTGCCGACCAGTCGGTGTCGACGGAGGTTCTGACAACCCGTTCCCCCTGCCCCACCGTGGGGCCCCGGGCGCGCCGTGGGCGTCGTCCGAGACCAGAGGAGGTGAGTGCCTGCCATGCGGGCTTACGAACTCATGATCATCTTTGACGGCGACCTCGAGGCCGAGGCCCTGTCGGCCAGCCTGTCCAAGGTCACGGCAAATATTGAATCTGAGGGTGGACGCATAGCGTCCCTCAAGGATTCCGAACCCTGGGGGCGTCGGCGCTTTGCCTACCGGATCAACCACAAGTGGGAGGGCGTCTACGTCGTCCTCGACGTGGTGACCGAGGCGGGCAACCTTGACTCCACGGATCGCCTCCTTCGACTGGCAGATCGCAGTGAAGTGGTCCGCCACAAGATCATCCGCCTGCCCGATGCGGAGGTTGCACGTCGCGGCCTCTTGGGCGAGGTGGAGCCGGCTGAGGCCGGTTGAACATCGGAGAGAACTGATGGCATTTGATAACACCGTGACTGTTGTGGGCAATGTGACCCGAGATCCCGAACTGCGGTTCACCCCGGGCGGCGCTCCTGTGTGCAATTTTGGTGTGGCTTGGAACATGAAATCCAAGAATGGAGAGGAGAACGTCTCCTTTTTCGACGTCACATGTTGGCGTGATCTGGCCGAAAACGTGGCTGAGTCTGTCACGAAGGGCATGCGGGTCGTCATCTACGGTCGACTTGACCAGCGATCCTGGGAGTCTCAGGAGGGCGAACGCCGCTCGAAGGTGGAGTTGGTTGCCGATGAGGTGGCTCCCAGCCTGCGTTGGGCGACGGCAGATGTTTCGAGGACTGAGTTCCGTGGCGACGGTGGATCCGCCGCCCCGATGGGTGGCGGCGGGCAAGCCGCTCCCACCCACCCGACCGATGAGGAGCCCTTCTAATGGCACGTCGCACCCCTCCCCGCCGATCCAAGCCGCGTGATGCGGGCCGGAGAGGCAAGAAAAAGATCAGTGCGCTGGTGATCGGTAAGGTTGAATACGTCGACTACAAAGACGCCGAGTTACTTCGGAAGTTCGTTTCGGAACGATCGAAGCTGAAAGCCCGTCGGGTTACCGGGAACTCTGAGCAACAGCAGCGCGAGGTTGCCCGGGCGGTCAAGAACGCCCGCGAGATGGCGCTGATTCCCTACACCAATCGTGTCACGACCCAGCGTCGTGAGCGTCGCAGCGACGACCGTGGTGCCCGAGCCGATGGTCCGCCGCCGCGCCCGTCGGGTCCACCGCCCGGGTCTGACGCTGAGTCCGACGAGACTATGGACGACACAACTGTGGTCGAGGTCGTAGCCACGGTGGACGAGGAGACCGAGTCGTGAAGGTTCTCCTGCGTTCCGATGTGGACGGACTCGGTCGCACTGGCGACATCGTCGAGGTCGCTCGTGGCTATGCCCGAAACTACCTGGTCCCCAAGGGCTTGGCCATCGAGGCCGCTGCTGGTGTCACCGCCCAGGCTGAAGCCATGCAGCGCAAGCGCGCATTGAAGGCTGCCGCCGACCAGGCCGATGCCGAAGCCACTGCGGCTCGGATCGCCGGCGTGGTAGTTCAGGTCACCGCCAAGGCGTCCGATGAGGGTCGGTTGTTCGGCTCGGTTGGTAGCGCCGAAGTGGCTGCCGCCCTCACTGCCCAGATCGGGCTTGAGTTGGACCGGCGTCAGGTCGTTGGTGAGGTGGTCAAGGAAGTGGGCTCGCATGAGTTCACCGTCGAACTCCACAGTGACGTAGCTGTTCCGGTCACGGTTGAGGTGCAGGCCGAGGCCTGATCCTTTGGTGATAGCGAACGTTGGCCGGTTCCAGTTAATGGCTGGAGCTGGTCTGACGTTCGTCCACAGTTTGGTTTCGGTTTTCCCCGGCGACTCTCGGGCCGGTGGGGAGAAGTTTGGGACTTTTCCTTCTGGTTCCCCACAGGGCGGCGCGTGCATGCTTCGTTCGATGAAAGAGAGAGGGATTGGCGGCATAGCGTGAACCCACCGACCTCTGGAATTCCGGATGAGGAATCCGCCGGGGATCTCGATCAGTCTTCGCTCGGAACCGATTCCCCGACGGATGCGTCCGGATCCGAACCACCGTCGGTATTCGACGAGCCGCTGCCCAGCGAGCCTCCCAACGAGGAGTTAATGCAGTGGGAGAGGCCTTCTGGTAGACCCTCGAATAGTCGTCGGGGTGGCGGTTACGCCCGCGGGTCGAGTGGATCGTTGGCATCGCGTGTCCCGCCTCACAATCTTGATGCGGAGGCTTCTCTTCTGGGGGCGATGCTGCTGTCACGTGACGCAATTGCCGATGCCCTTGAGGTGGTGGCTGCCGAGCACTTCTACAAGCCATCCCACGCTCACGTCTTCGAGGCGATCTGCGGGCTTTATTCTGCCGGTGAACCAGCTGATCCGGTCACCGTGGCTGAGGCGCTTACCCGATCGGGACTCCTCGATCAGATCGGCGGACCGAGTCTGCTGCTGGAACTCCAAGCCTCCACCCCAGCCACATCGAGCGCCTCCAAGTACGCCCGCATCACCCATGAGCACGCAACTCTCCGAGGGCTGATCGGCGCGGCAAACGAGATTGCCGAAATCGGCTATGGACGACCGGACGATGTCGTCAAGGCCGTGGATGAGGCCGAAAACCTTGTGTTCCATGTCGGACAGGGTCGCGTCACCGACTCGATGGCTCAGATGCGCGACCTTTTGAGCGCCAACCTTGACCGGCTCGAGGATCTCTTCGAGCGAGGTGATTCCATCACCGGAACGCCTACCGGATACACCGACTTGGACAACATGTTGTCGGGGCTGCAGGACGAGAACTTGATCATCGTTGGGGCCCGTCCCGCCATGGGCAAGACCTCGTTCGCACTAGGGATCGCCTCCCACGTCGGTATTCGTCAGGCGCTGCCGACGGTGGTGTTTTCACTCGAGATGAGCCAGTTGGAACTCAGTCAGCGGATCCTCTGTTCGGAGGCCCGGGTAGATGCCACAAGCATCCGTAACGGGCAACTCTTGCCTGAGGACTGGAGCAAGATCAACCGGGCTACCGGCAAGTTGGGTGACGCTCGTATCTGGATCGACGACAATCCCAACACTTCGGTTATGGAGATTCGGGCCAAGGCCCGGCGCCTCAAGAGCCGGGTCGGCAATTTGGGTGTGGTGATAGTGGACTACATCCAACTTATGACTGGGCGGTCGTCCGCTGAGAATCGTCAGGTGGAGGTCTCCGAGATCAGCAGGGGTCTCAAGATCCTTGCCCGTGAACTCCAGTGCCCGGTGATCGGGTTGTCCCAGTTATCCCGTGGGCTTGAGGCTCGACAGGACAAGCGCCCGATGCTGGCCGATCTACGTGAATCGGGATCCATCGAGCAGGACGCCGACGTCGTGATCTTCCTCTACCGCGACGAGGTGTACAACGCTGATACATCTGACTTGGGGATGTGCGAGGTGCAGGTCGCTAAGCACCGCAATGGCCCTACCGGGGCCGTTCGGTTGGCCTGGATACCCCGACACACGCGGTTCTCCAATATGGCCAAGGCCAGTTGAAAGCGTGTTTCTGGGCGAGGATCTGCTTGGTTGGCTGCTACTAGCCTTGGGTGGAGCGATGGCAGTGGGTAATGCCATGGCCCTGATCCGTCCGCCAACGGGTCTCGAAGATGGGGATTTGGAGCGACCTCCGATCTGGCGCAGTTCGCTTTACATCGTTCTGGGAGTGGCTGCCGCCCTGTGGGCCCTGGCCACGCTGATCGACTGAACCTTCGCAATCGACTTGCTTGCTCCGGTCGACGATCGGTTTGGTCTACTACCGTCCAGACCGGAGGTAACGGCGATGGCTGGAATGGATACGACCATGGAGCAGGAACAGGGGCTCATCGATGCTTGTGGTGTCGAACCGGGCTACACCTGCGAATGGATCTGGGACTCGACAGGCAATGAAGGGTTGGCTTCGCTCATTGACTGGCTGATCGAGAGGCCATTGAAGGTCTTGGTCATTCTGGTCGGGGCGCTCATCATCAACCGGCTGGTCAAGAGGGCCATCGATCGGATGGTGAACCGACTAGTGGAGACGCGCACCCACGAGGAGACCGAGGCGGAGGACACCGCGTCGGCGACCTTCGTCCGACTGGGAAGACGGGCTCGGAGCAAACTCACCAGAATCCACGAACAGGCTGAACGTTCCCGTCAACGGGCTATGACACTTGGTGCTGTGCTGCGCAGTTTGGCCGGTTTCTCGGTGTATGCGCTGGCCTTCATGGTGGCTCTCGGAGAGTTAGGGCTCGACTTGGGCCCATTGATCGCCGGAGCGGGCATTGTCGGCTTGGCTATCGGCTTTGGCGCACAGTCCCTCGTGGCCGACTTCATTGCTGGGATCTTCATCATCATTGAGGACCAATATGGCGTCGGCGACTACGTCGACGTAGGGGCCGCGTCCGGGACTGTCGAGAAGGTCACACTCCGAACCACCGTGCTCCGTGACGTCAACGGAGCGTTGTGGGTGGTGCCTAATGGTGAAATTCGAAGAGTCGGTAACTCGTCACAACTCTGGGCCCGAACGGTGCTCGACGTCGATGTGGCTTACGACACTGATATCGACTTGGCGGCCAGTGTCATCAAGCAGGTGGCCGACGATGTCTGGCGCGAGGAAATCGAATCGGCGACCATCATTGAGGAACCAGAGATCTGGGGCGTCCAGAATTTCGGTGCCGACGCCATATCCATCCGCCTCGCTGTTAAGACCGAGCCTGGCGAACAATGGGCGACAGGTCGCCTCATCCGGGCTCGTCTTAAGAAGGCCTTCGACGCCAACGGCATTGAGATCCCATTCCCCCAGCGAACCGTTTGGGTCAATCAGGTCGCAGAGCGACCAGCCCCTGCCGTAGAGGCGACCAAGATCCGGGACGACCTACTGGAGAATCGTTCAGGCAGTGACGGCGAGGAATAAGCCTCTGCTACTGGTTCAGGAATCTGAGCGATTGATGGCCCGATGATCGGTGCCTAGGTAACTAGCTACCACCGTGGGGTCGTTGCGAACCTCGTCGGGGAGGCCCTCGGCGATGACTCGTCCGGCCTCTAGGCAGTAGACCCGGTCCGAGAGGGCCATGATCATCGGCATATCGTGCTCGATCACAACCATGGTGGCATCCAGTTCCTGTTGGATTTGCTTCAGGAGCGGCCCGAAGGCCTCGGCTTCGCGCTGGGCGATGCCGGCGGTTGGTTCGTCGAGGCAGAGGACGCGGGCATCAAGGGCCAACAGGCCCGCAAGTTCCACGATGCGTCGGGTACCGGTTGACAGATTGGCAACGAAGGCGTCCGCGTAGCGGCCGAGCCCGAGAAAGCTGATTAGGTCGTCGGCGTCGGAGCGCTTCGAGCGCTCGGACCGGGTGGCCGATGGGAGGGAAAAGGCAGTTGACAGCAGGCCGGTGCGTCCCCTGGCCTCGAGGGCTACCTGCACGGTCTCACGAACGGTCAGGTCCGGAAACAGGCGGGCCGCCTGGAACGTCCTTCCAAGGCCCAACCGTGCCCGGAGGGCCGGGCTCATGGGCGAAGCGTCCTTGTCTAGGATCCGGACGGTGCCCTCCGACGGGGCAAAGCCGCCGATGGCGTTCATGAGCGTCGACTTGCCTGCTCCATTGGTGCCGATTAGACCCACCACTTCACCAGGTTGGGCGATGATGGAGGCTTCGTCCACGGCTCGGAGACCACCGAAGGTGACCGACACGTCGGTCACCTCCAGAGCCGGGCCCGTCTGTGACGGCAGTTCGGCTCGATTCCCGAGGGCCACCGCCGGGTTCGTGGCCATCCGTTGTGTCGATGCCTCCCCAAGGCGTACTTCGGCTAGTCGGAGTACAGCATCACGGGCCGCGTAGGCGATCTGGATGAGCCC
>Ga0066836_10002065_pt1 | contig 10686 bp, 9 predicted proteins | sample ETNtaG_18_FD_71568 | JGI IMG/M metagenome (GOLD analysis project Ga0066836, IMG submission 71568) | Marine microbial and viral communities from oxygen minimum zone, Eastern Pacific Ocean - ETNP201302SV91 | ecosystem: Environmental > Aquatic > Marine > Oceanic | place: Pacific Ocean: Eastern...
ACAACATCATTTGTTAAAGAAGTTAGTCGAGCGCGTACTTTTGGTTTTATGCGTGACGTTGAAGCATTACGTGAAAGAAATTTAGCGCTAGGGGGAACTTTGGATAATGCTGTAGTGGTCGATGATTATAGGATACTGAATGAAGATGGTCTAAGATATGCTGATGAGTGCGTTAAACATAAAATACTAGATGCTATAGGCGATTTGTATTTATTGGGGCATAGTTTAATAGGGGCTTTTCAAGGGCATAAGTCTGGGCATGCATTGAACAATACTTTGATAAGAGAATTATTGATAAATAAGAATGCGTGGGAGATTGTCAGTTTCGAATCTGAATACAAGGCACCGATTTCGTTTATGCAAACGATTTCAGCTAATTAATTTTTTACTTTAATTCTAACTGTTTTTATTAATGTTAAATTTAGTTGATTATTCATTACATCTAATATTTTTGGGATATTATAGCGAAGACGAGTTGCCCATGATGATGAATCAGTAACAATTGTAGCGACATCTTTTTCTATATTGGAAAGTTGAAAATGGTTTTGAATGTCTAAATTAAGAATTTTTTTTAGTTTTAGATCGGTTTTTTCGAGGAAAATAGCTTTTTTGTACAGATTTGAGATTGTTGACTGTTCATTAAGTAGTATAGAACTGATATGCTGAGACTTGTCCATTTTGTGATTTATTTTGTAACTAATATAATGTGTTGATGTTAGGCTTAGATTATATATGCAATTATTCTTAATAACAAAATCGAAAAATAAAAGTCTTTCATTTAGTCTAGGTCCGACTAGTCTATGTGTTTGTTTGACCATAGCTGTAGTTTCTGGTTTTGGGATTTTCAACGCTGGTGTTAATTATATGATGGATTCAACCCGAGGTTCTTTCAAAACTTTGTATGCCCAAACCGCACCAGTTTGGAGTAAAGAAATAGAAGTACAGCAAAGAACATTAAATGAGTTACAGAAAAACGCCGAGAACAGTCTCGATGCTTTGGCAACTAAATTGAGTAAATTGCAGGCTCGGGTTATGCGTTTGGACGCACTAGGTTCCCGCTTAGCGGATTTTGTTGATTTTAATGACATTGATTTTGATATTTCGGTATCACCGGGTTTAGGAGGTCGAGAACCAAAAGACCCGCTTGTTTCAATGCAAGTTGAAGATTTTGTTGCTGCACTTGAGGAGTTAAATTACAAGATACAAGATCGCGCAGAGAAATTAGCCGCTATGGAATCGATGCTTATTGACAGAACTATACAAAATCAAATTCCATCTGGATTCCCAACAGAAGATGGCTGGATTTCTTCAACTTATGGAAGAAGGCTTGATCCAATTTCTGGGAAAATGCAATTTCATGAGGGAGTGGATTTTGCGGGTAGAGCTGGCTCATCCATAGAAGCTGTTGCTTCAGGATTAGTGACATGGTCGGGTTATCGTTATGGATATGGGAATATGGTCGAAATAAATCATGGCAATGGCTATCAGACACGTTATGCACATCACAAAAAAAATCTTGTTGTCGTTGGTCAAAAAGTTGATAAAGGCCAAGTTATTGCTCTTATGGGAGATACGGGCAGAGCAACAGGACCTCATGTACACTTTGAAGTTGTTAAAAATGGTACATCAATTAATCCAATACAATATACCTCTTCGAAAAAGTAACTTTCTTTAATAACTTACCAATTGTAATTTTTTTGGCATAAAATTGTTTAATAATTTTATGCAATGAAAAGAATAGAGTAATTATGATTATAAAACTTTTAAGAAAATTATTTGGAAGTCGAAATGATCGTGTTATCAGACGATTAAGTAAGGCAGTAAAAAAAATAAATTTACTTGAAGATGATTTCAAATTATTAGACGAAATTGATTTTCCTAACAAAACTAATGAACTAAGGGAGAGAGTTCATCAAGGAGAAAGTCTTGATGATATATTGCCCGAGGCATTTGCTTTGGTCAGAGAGTCTGGAAGACGCGTTCTAAATATGCGCCACTTTGATGTTCAGCTAATTGGTGGCATGGTTTTGCATAATGGAAATATAGCCGAAATGAGAACCGGAGAAGGAAAAACTTTGGTTGCAACTCTAGCTGCTTATTTAAATTCTTTATCCGGTTCCGGTGTTCATATTATTACTGTTAATGATTATTTAGCAAAGCGTGATGCTGAGTGGATGGGAAAATTGTATAAATATCTTGGATTAAGTACTGGCGTTATCATATCAGGACTATCAATGGAGGAAAGAAAAGCAGCATATTTGTGTGATATAACTTATGGAACAAATAATGAATTTGGTTTTGATTATTTGCGCGACAATATGGCATTTAGTCTCGATGGAAAAGTTCAAAAGAAATTAAATTTTGCAATTGTTGATGAAGTGGATTCGATTTTAATTGATGAAGCAAGAACACCACTGATTATTTCTGGCGCGGTTGATGATAAGTCAGAATTATACATAAAGATAAATGAGTTAATTCCATTATTAGTAATTCAACACGATGAAGATGGGCCTGGTGATTTCACTTTAGATGAAAAATCAAAACAGGCATATTTCACTGAAGCCGGGCATGATCATATTGAGGAACTTCTAAGAGAGAAAGGTATTATTAAAGAAGATCAAGGGTTATATGATCCGGTAAATATGGGGGTTCTTCATCATTTAAATGCGGCTCTTAGAGCTCATCACCTATTTAATAATGACGTTGATTATATTGTAAAAGATAATCAGATTTTAATTGTCGATGAGTTTACCGGGAGAACTATGCCAGGCCGACGTTGGTCTGATGGGTTGCATCAAGCAATAGAAGCAAAAGAAAATGTGCCAATACAGAGCGAAAATCAAACACTCGCTTCAATAACGTATCAAAATTATTTTCGTTTGTACTCCAAATTATCGGGAATGACAGGAACTGCTGATACAGAAGCTTATGAGTTTCAAACTATATATGGACTTGAGGTCATTGTAATTCCAACTCATATGGAAATGATTAGAGATGACCAAAGTGATGTTATATTTTTAACTGGAAAAGAAAAATTTGAGGCAATAATTGAAGATATAAAAAGCTGTCAGTCTAAGGAGCAGCCCGTTTTAGTTGGGACAGCATCTATTGAAGTATCTGAATATTTGTCTAATTTATTGAATAAAAATAATATCAAACACCAGGTTTTAAATGCAAAATTTCATGAGAAAGAAGCCGATATCATTGCTCAAGCAGGAAGTCTTGGCGCAGTTACCATAGCAACAAATATGGCCGGAAGAGGGACAGATATTGTACTTGGCGGCAATTATGAGGCAGAAATAAAAGCACTTGATAATCCTTCTAATGAAAAAATAAGCGTCCTTAGACAAGACTGGGAGCAACGTCATAAAAAGGTTGTTGAAAGAGGTGGATTGCATATCGTTGGAACTGAAAGACATGAATCAAGACGTATCGATAATCAACTTCGTGGTCGCTCAGGTCGTCAGGGTGATCCGGGTTCAAGCAGGTTCTATCTTTCACTTGAAGATAATTTAATGCGTATTTTTGCAAATGATTGGGTTTCCTCAACAATGGAGAAACTTGGCATGGGTGAAGGTGAGGCAATTGAATCAAGATTAGTTACTCGAGCAATAGAAAATGCTCAACGAAAAGTCGAGGCTCATAATTTTGATATACGTAAACATTTACTTGATTTTGATGATGTAGCAAATGACCAAAGAAAAGTTATTTATCAGCAGAGGGAAGATTTACTTAATAGCGAAAATGTTTTTGAAGAAGTTGAATTAATGCGTTTCGACGTTTTTGAGGCACTTATAGACAACTACATACCTCGTGAAAGCATGCAAGAAATGTGGAATATAAATAGTTTAGAGGAAGTATTGCAAAATGAATTTGGGATTATGATTAATTTAAAATCTTGGTTAGCACAGGACGAGTCACTACATGAAGAAACATTAAGAAAAGAGATTCACGATGAGACAGATAAAATATATAAAGAAAAAGAAAAGGATATAACAGCGGAATTAATGAGGCGAATAGAGAAACAAGTTATGTTAGATGTTTTAGACAGGCATTGGAAGGAGAATTTAGTGAACATGGATCATCTGAGACAGGGTATTGGTCTCAGAAGTTTTGCAGCAAAAAATCCAAAGCAAGAATATAAACGAGAGTCTTTTGATTTGTTTCTACAGATGCTAGAGAATATCAAACACGATGTTATTGTTTTTTTATATAGAGTTAGTATAAGAACAGAAGAAGATATTAAACTGGTTGAAGAAAAAGAAAATAAACAAAAGATGAATTACAGACATCCTTCTTTTTCAGATAATATTAATAATAACCAGAATGAGGCTTCTTCTGAACAGCCTTTTGTTAGAAATAAACCAAAAATAGGGCGCAATGAACCATGTCCTTGTGGCTCTGGGAAAAAGTATAAGCAATGTCATGGAAGATTAACTTAGTAGTATATAATTACTGTTAATTATTTTATTTAATAAGAGGAATTTTTGAAATGTCAGTAGGATTAGAGCATCCTAAAAAACTGTTAAAAATAAGCGGTATTCGGCTTTCAGCAAGTTCTGCAGAAATTTACAGCAAAAAAAGGAACGATATCGCGTTAATAGAGATCAGCCCCGGCAGTGTTACATCAGCAGCATTCACTAAAAATTATTTCTGCGCAGCACCTGTTCAGATTTCAAAAAATAATTTAAAAAATTCTGAACCATATTTTTGTTTAATTAATGCGGGTAACGCTAATGCTGGAACAGGTCAATCTGGGATAGAAAATTCTCAAGCCACTTGCAAAGCTTTGGCAAAGATTACTAATCGCAAAGAACATGAAGTGCTTCCTTTTTCGACAGGCGTAATCGGAGAAGATCTTCCAGTCAAAAAAATAAATAAAACACTTCCTGATTTAGTTAGAAATTTATCTGAGGATTCTTGGCTTGAAGTCGCAAAGTCAATTATGACAACTGACACGATACCCAAGGCTGTTTCTAGAGAGATAAAAATCTCAAATTCGATTGTTAGTATTACCGGTATAGCTAAAGGATCTGGGATGATAAAACCAGATATGGCAACTATGCTGTCATTTATAGCAACTGATGCAAATCTAACAAAGGATTGTTTGGATAAGATTAAAGATAATGCACTTAAAAAAAGCTTTAATAGGATTACAGTTGATAGTGATACATCAACTAACGATTCTTTTCTTCTAATCGCAACATGTAAAGCAGAAAATCCAGAAATAAATGAAAAAAATAGCAAAGAATTTGAAATTATAGAAAACGAAATTATAGAAGTGTGTCGTGAATTGGCTCAAGCCATTGTTCGTGATGGAGAGGGGGCAACAAAATTTATTAGAATTCAAGTTTTTGATGGCCAAGATTCATCGGAATGTCTTTCGGTTGCGTATAAAATTGCCGAGTCACCTCTGGTAAAAACTGCATTTACTGCCTCTGATCCAAATTGGGGAAGAATATTAGCCGCAATAGGTAATTCTAAAATAAGTAGTCTAGATATTAGTAAAGTAAATATTTATATTGAAAACATATGTGTGGTAGAAAATGGAGAAAGATCAAAAACGTATACTGAGGAAAATGGCAAGAAGGTGATGGAGCAGGATGAAATAACTTTGAGAATTAGTCTCAAACGAGGTTCGTGTAATGAAGAGATATGGACCACGGATTTATCTTATGAATACATAAAAATTAATGCTGAGTACCGTAGTTGATAAAAAATGAACACAAGAATACACGTTGTTGTTGGTATTCTTTATAATGCAAGTAGAGATAAAGTATTAATAACAAAAAGAACAAGCAAACAATTTTTGTCAGGTCACTGGGAATTTCCTGGCGGTAAAGTTAAAAATAAAGAGGATTCATTTACCGCATTAAGACGTGAATTTTTTGAAGAGCTGGGGATATGTCTTAAAAGCGCCAGAAGATTAATACAGATTAGCCACGATTATTCAGAGAAAAAAGTATTACTCGATGTTTGGGAAATAGATGAATGGAAAGGTGAGCCTGCTAGTCTAGAAGACCAAGAAATGATCTGGTTAGAAAAGAATAATTTGTTTAAATATGAATTCCTAGAAGCTGATAAACGCATAATTAAAACACTTCATTTGCCAGATATCTATGGTATCAGCGAAGAATCTTATAAAGATTACACTTATTTATTTTCTACAGCCAGAAATTATTTTAACTCCGGGTTAAAAATATTTCAGTTAAGATTACAGCTTGAGGCGAACAATATATCAAAAAAAAATGTAGAACAATTACATAAGGAGGCAAAAAAAAATAATTCAATGCTAATTCTCAATGGCGTTCCTTCCGATGTTGATCTATATGCGATTGACGGCATACATCTTAAGTCAAAAGAGCTTATGAAATATGATAGCAGGCCAATTAGTGAAGACTACATGTTAGGAGCATCATGCCATAATGAAGCAGAGCTTGAACAGGCGAGAAAGCTGTGTGTTAATTATGTTTTTATATCACCTGTTTTAGCTACAAGGAGCCATCCTAATAAAATCCCTCTAGGCTGGAGTAATTTCCAGCAACTAGTAAAGAAAGCTAGTTTCCCAGTCTACGCGCTTGGAGGTATGTCGCTGGTCGATTTAAAGAAAGCAAAAGAAAATGGTGCGCATGGTGTTGCAATGATAAGTTATATTAAGGACTTAACATTATCAGAGAGGATTTAGAATCTTCAATATATTTTTATTATAATGTTTGGAATGATTTTATAAAATACAACAATGAAGTTCAAAGTGAACATCATTATGCGTTTGAGTGGGTTTTACATTGGTATCAAGTTCCTCCATGAATCTTATGCTGAATCTATGTTTTACACCGCTTATATCGGGATAGTAAGGGCTTACAGAATTCATGATTACCCGAATTAATTGGCACTGCATATTTGTTCCTATTTGTTTATGATAAAACCCTGACTCCGCATTTTCATAAGTTGGGTTTCTAGATTTTCTGATATTTTCTAGCAGTATAAGGCTAGTCTCTTTTATTGGAATAAGGTCAGATGACCAGTCAGTTAAATCCTGCCTTCTTTTAGACTCCGATTTTTTAAGCCAATAGTTTAGTCTAGGTAAATCAAAATTACAGGAACCCCCAGGAATATTTACTCTTTGGCTAAAAATTCTTATCAACTCATTATTTCTTATATTTTCACCTGGGCGGTACGATTGATCTTGCAGATTTTTTAGTTGTTCATTAATTACATTACATACCATATTTAATCTATCTACATCGACTTCATTATTGTTATTTAATATATTGAATATATCCAATTGTCTTTTTAGTTCCTTAATAATTTCATTTTTTATATCTGAGCGTATTAAAAGATCGCTAATACTGAGCAATGCTTCTATTACTGTCCTACAATTATATTCAGTATCATCCTTTAAATGGTTTTCAATAATATTATAAAGATGTTCTATACGTAATAGACTTCTTACACGTTCATTCATAGGATGTTCATATATTATGTTTTTATTAATTTCTTGATCCATAATAATCACTACTTATGTTTTTCGTTGCTTAGCACTAAATATTTTTCATGTAAAATCTTAATAGAATTATCAAGATTTATAATTTCAGAGTCATTCACAATAACATCATCTGCGTATTTTAATCGTTCCTCTCGTGTTGCCTGTGTTCTTATTATTTTTCTTAATAATTCAGGCGATATTTTATCCCTTTTTACGACTCTTTCTAATTGTAAGTTTTCAGGCGTATCAACTAATAATATTCTATCAAATCGACGAGTTGATTTTGTTTCGATGAGGAGTGGGATAATAACGATACTATACGGATAATTAATGAGTGATATTTCTGAATTAATATTCTTAAAAATAACAGGATGTAATATATTTTCTAGTTTAATTCTAGCTATATCATCATCAAAAACAATTTCGCGTAATCTGCAACGATTTATTGCCCCCTCTTTAGTAAGTATTTTCTCTCCAAATTCTTCTACGATTTTGCTAAAACAAGTTCCAGTAGGCGAAATAATATCTTTTGAAATCTTATCTGAATCAATAACAGGAACGTTCCGGTTTTCAAATAATGAAGCGACGACGGATTTGCCAGAACCAATACCTCCAGTTAGTGCTATTGTGAGCGTCGAACTCATTTCACATTACTGCATTTAGATAAACAGATATTATATATGGTCCCAATATCATGGATATCCAACCAGCAAATGCCAAATATGGTCCAAATGGAATTCCTTTGTTTTTATCGTAAGATTTATTAATTATAAGAAAAGTCGCAACAAGAATAGCAGTTATGGAAGACAGGATTATGATGGGAGCAAGGTTCTGCCATCCGAACCATGCTCCAAAAACGGCAAGTAGTTTGAAGTCACCATGACCCATACCAATTTTCCCGGTAATTAATTTAAAAACAAAATAAACGATCCACAAAATACCATAACCAAATACGGCGCCAAGGATACTGGAGTTAATATCAGTGAAAATATTGAAAATATTTAAAACAATTCCAAGCCACAATAGAGGTAGAGTTATATCGTCAGGCAAATATCTAGTGTCCAAATCTATTACACTTAGCACAATAAGCGCCCAAGTTAAGCATATAGCAAAAAAAGCTTGTATTGAAACACCAAAAAAATGGGCAACAATACATACAGATACGGCACTAGCAAATTCAATTATAGGATAACGTAAAGAAATTTTCTCTTTACAGTTGCTGCATTTTCCCTTCAAAAATAAATAGCTCAGTAGAGGGATATTCTCTATTATTTTTATTTTTTGTTTACAGAATGGGCAGTGAGAAGAGGGTGTAATTAAATTGAATTGTTCTTTTTGTTTGGTATTTTCAGGGTTAACGTCAAGCAAATTGCAGCATTCTTCACGCCAATCTCTTTCAATCATTCTGGGCAATCTAATAATTACTACATTTAAAAAACTACCTACAGCAAGACCTATTAAAAAAATTAAAAATAAATAAAAAATAGACTGAGTTTGAAGAAATTCAACGAATATATGCACAGGTAGTTTCTACAGTTTAATTTTTCACCAAGTTGTAAGTTACTAGCGAAAATAACATGTAAATATTAATATCAACTAGTATAGTATTTCTATACAACCGCACCCATCTTAAATATTGGTAGATACATACCCACAACAATGCCGCCGATAACAACACCTAAGAAAGCCATAATCATTGGCTCTAGCAGACTTGTCAAAGCTTCAACTGCATCATCAACTTCTTGCTCATACCAGTCAGCAACTTTGCCAAGCATTGTATCAATTGCCCCTGATTCTTCACCAATGGCAACCATTTGTACTACCATATTTGGGAATAGACCACAATCGCGCATTGATGCCTGAAGTTGTGTTCCTGTTGAAATTTCATCTTTCATTTTCATCGTGGCATCATAAAAAACAATATTACCACAGGCTCCTGCAACTGAAGTCATTGCTTCAACTAGAGGAGTACCCGCAGCAAACATAGTTTCCAATGTGCGTGCAAATCTTGCGATTGCCGATTTTTCCATTAATTCACCAATTACAGGAAGTTTGAGTATGGCACGATCAAGAAAGTGTTGTGCCGCAATCGAACGTTTTTTGAATTCAAGTAATCCATATACAGTTCCTCCTAGAATGCCAAATATCAACCACCACCATTTGACAAAGAAATCAGATGCATCTATTAGGAATTGCGTTAATCCTGGTAAATCTGCGCCAAAACTGCCAAACAATTCTGAAAATTGTGGGATTACAAATATCATCAAAATACTTACAACTATTATTGCGGCAACAATTACCGCGGCTGGATAAAAGAGTGCAGACTTAATTTTTGATTTTAATGCTTCCGTCTTTTCCAAGTACGTCGCTAATTTATGCAAAATGGCTTCTAGAATACCAGCATGTTCTCCGGCTTCTATAAGATTGCAATATAGGTCGTTAAAGTAAAGTGGATGTTTTTTTAATGCATCAGCTAGATTATTACCGGATTCAACATCGCTTTTTATAGCTAAGATTAATGATTGCATTCCCGCGTTTTCATGGCCGCGACCGGTTATTTCGAACGATTGCACCAGCGGCACCCCAGAAGACATCATTGTTGCTAGTTGGCGACTCCAAACACAGATATCTTTTGGTACGACTTTCGATTTACCAGAACCGAAAAGAGGCTTTGGTTTCTTTTTAACTTTTGTAGGATTAATTTTTTGTCGTCTGAGTATTGCTTTGACAAGTGCTTCACTTTGTCCGCTAATCTCTCCTTTTACTTTTTTCCCAGCGGCATCCTTACCTTCCCAAATAAACATTTCACTTGTTTTTGTTTTAGCCATTTTTATTTACTCTACTGTTACGCGGTTTACTTCCGCTAGACTCGTAATTCCACCGGCTACTTTTTGTAAGCCCGATCTCCTGATGTCCCAAACACCTTCTTTTGCTGCCTGATCGGCTAATACTACCGCATTAGCTTCTTCTATAATTAACCGTTTCATATGATCTGATATTGGCATAACTTGATAAATTCCAGCACGACCCTTATAACCCGGGTTATCTTCAGTTTCTTCACCGGGGCCATAAAGGTGAAGCCCTTCTTTTATCATTTCCTCAGGAAAATCTTCTTTTCTAAGCGCATCATCTGGCATTTCAATTGCTACCCGATTATCTGGGTTGAGTCGACGGAGTAATCTTTGGGCAGTAATGAGGTT
>Ga0066836_10002066_pt1 | contig 10684 bp, 12 predicted proteins | sample ETNtaG_18_FD_71568 | JGI IMG/M metagenome (GOLD analysis project Ga0066836, IMG submission 71568) | Marine microbial and viral communities from oxygen minimum zone, Eastern Pacific Ocean - ETNP201302SV91 | ecosystem: Environmental > Aquatic > Marine > Oceanic | place: Pacific Ocean: Eastern...
ATTAGGACATGAAAAATGTTCTAAAATGATTTTAGATAGATTAGGAGATAATCCAATTTACATTACTTTTGATTTAGATTGTTTAGATGCCACTGTAGCCCCCGGAGTAGCAAACATAGAGTCGGCTTTTAAAGGATTCAATATAGATGAGGCAAGAAAACTAATTCAGTCTTTAAAAGGAAAAAATGTTATAGGCGGTGATGTAGCATGCTTAATGCCTACAAAAGATAGCCCAAACAACATTACTTCCATGGTTGCAGCAGCTATAATGTTTGAAATAATCTGTCTAATTAGTATTAATTTAAAATAAGATCAGAAGCTTTTTCGGCAATCATTAGAGTGGGGGCATTTAAATTTGCGCTGGGAATTTCAGGCATTACAGATGCATCTACTACTCTTAAATTTTGCATTCCTCTAACTTTTAAATTTTCATCAACCACAGCCATGCTATCTATACCCATTTTACATGTTCCGCATGGATGATAAGCAGTTTCTGCATTAGACTTAATGTATTCATTTAATTCATCGTCACTTTGTTTATCAGATCCTGGCCCAATCTCTTTACCAGCATGTTTTTCTAGAGAAGGCTGAGATAGAATTTTTCTTGCAACATGAATACATTCTCTTGTTTGTCTTAAATCGTCCTCATCTTCTAAATAGTTAAATAATATTTTTGGGTAATCATACGGGTTAGATGAACTAAGCGTAATTGATCCTCTGCTTTTTGGATGATTAGGGCTCGCGTGTAATTGATAACCATGAGAGCTCGGATTAACTAAACCATGATTAATTACAAATGAAGGAAAAAAATGAAATTGTATATTTGGCAATTCTCTTTTAGATGAAGATTTTGCAAAACCTCCAGCTTCTAAATACGATTGTGAGCAAGGGCCAGATTTAGATAGAAACCACTGGATGCCTGCTAATACTTTCGGAATTAACTTTGTATACTTGTACAGAGTGTCCGGCGTTTTACACTCTTGCATAACATATGTTTCCAAGTGGTCTTGAAGGTTTTTTCCAACACCTTTTAAATCATTAATGACATTGATGCCTTTTTCTTTTAAATGATTTGAATCTCCAATGCCCGAAAGCATTAATAGTTGTGGTGAATTAATTGATCCACCACTCAGTATTATTTCTTTTTTTGCATAAAATTTTTTAATTTTATTTTTAATTTTGACTTCGACACCAATAGCCTTTTTTCCTTCAAAGATAATTTTTTCTACAAATGAATTAGAAAAGATGTTTAAATTTTTTCTATTTTTAATTGGATTTAAATAATATTTTGCAACACCTGCTCTTTCTCCTTTATGAATTGTTGTGTCAAACATCCCAAATCCTTCTTGCAACTCACCATTCATATCAGGATTGATTTTATGACCTGCTTCTGAAGAAGCATTTAAAAATGCTTTAAAAAGAGGGTTTTTATTTTTGGATTGGTTTACAGGAAGCTGGCCTAGTGATCCTCTGTATTGATTTTCACCTTCAGACCATTTTTCAATTCTTTTAAAATAAGGTAGAATTTTTTCATAAGACCAAGATTTTAATCCAAAATTTTCCCATCTCTCATAATCATTTTTATTTCCCCTTACGAACACCATTCCATTATGAGCAGAGCAACCTCCAATCATTTTTCCTCTAGGACAAAATAATCTTCTATTATTTAGATGTGGTTCTGGTTCAGAATAATATTTCCAATTATACTTAGGATCGTGCATTGTATATAGTAAGGCTAATGGCATTTTAACTTTCCAAATATCACTAGAACCTCCAGCTTCAAAAACTGCAATTTTATTTTTTTGATCTGCTGATAGTCTATTAGCCAAAACACATCCGGCGGAGCCAGCTCCTACAATTATATAATCAAGCATCATATAAGCTTTGAATTTAAAAGATTTTTATATTCATTTATTGATTTAATTTTTAGGTCCCTTTTTTTGGCTACTTCGTCAAATTTTCTTAATTTTATTGAACTTTCAAAAAATTTAATACATTCAAATTCTTTTGCTTCTTTATTATTCATTATCCCACCTTGAAATTTCAAACTTTTTTTCGAAGCTTCAGAAAGGCAATCGTAATATTTTTTATCCCTTGCTAAATATTTTTTTGCTTTAACATGATATTTGATTGGCTCGACTACATCATTAATAAAATATTTTTTTAAAAATTTGTATCCTAACTCTTCGTGTTTTCCATCTTTCTCTTTTCTAACTAAATCATCAGGATTTTCTAAAATAAAATGTCCATAATCATGAAGAAGACTTGCGCAAACAAGATTACTTGATGAATTATTTTTTTCTGCAAGCATGGCGGTTTGAATCATATGTTCAGTCATTGTAACTTTCTCTCCTATATAAAGAGATTTATTATTCAAATAAGAAGATATAATTTTATTAATTATATTCATTTGCAAAGATTATTGAGGTCGGTCACCCTCAATAGCAATTCTATCCATGATCCTTTCATAACCCAACCCTCTTCCTGGAAAGAAATCTGATATAGCATAATGTTGTACGCTTCTATTATCCCAAATTGCTACTGCGTTTTCAGTCCAGCTAAAACGACAAGTAAAATCTAATCTTGCCTGGTGTTTAAAAATTTCTTCTAAAATTTTATCACTTTCTTCTTTTTCTAAACCAATTATTTTTTTCGTATAGGTCCAATTGACAAACAATATTTTTTTACCTGTTTCAGGATGCGTGCGAACAATTGGGTGTTCATTTGTATATTCTGCTTTATTGCCATTGCTTTCCATTCCCTCATATTCTTCTGTAAAAAATGCACCACCCAAAGAGCTATGAACCGCTTTTTTATTTTCAACTCTCTTTTTTATATCGTTATCTAAGGTTTGCCAGGCAAGCTCCATATTTGCAAACATTGTATCACCACCTACCGGAGGTATTTTAATAGATTTTAAGATTACCGCTTTTGTTGGTTTAACATTGTAGCTAACATCGCTATGCCAATTTTCACCCCATTGATTTTTTTCATTTGGTTTTTTAATAATTCTAACAATTTCAGGATAGTTTTCCCGTCCTTTTACGTAAACATGTTTTTCAAGGGGACCAAAATGTTTCCCCAACGCCAGTTGCTCTTCGGCAGTAATATTTTGATTTCTAAAAAAAATGACTTTATGTTCAAGAAGTAATTTATTGATTTTTTTAAAATTTTCTGCAGAGGTATCTTTTAAATCAATACCACCAATTTCAGCTCCTAACGCTCCTGATAAAAGCTTTAAATCCATGGACCTAGCTTAATTGATTTATTTTTTGATGTAAATCCTTGGTTGTACTAAGCTCACCCTAATAATTGGTTAACTATTTTAATAATTTTCGATATGTAAATATTACAGCGAAGACTATTATTAAAGCAGCTATTCCAGATTCTCCAAGGCTGTTTAGTAATGCAATTAAATTTGTTGTAACTTGCGAACCTAAAAAAGCTACATTTGGACCAAATAGTATTTCAGCTAGAACAGAAACTCCTAGCAAAAGAACACCCAATTCAATAAATTGTCTTAAATAGCTTCTTATTTTTATAATCCATGCACTCATATTATTCCTTTCACTTATTTAAACTTACTACCTCAGCCCAAACTTCGAGCTGAGGTAGTCAGGTTTTTAATCGTCAGTTTATTATTAAGAGGGAAAAACTAACGGAAAAAAAAATCTATTTATAAAAACCTAAAATTATAATAGCTGCTATTAAGCCGACTATTCCTGCATCACCTAGTGACTGCACTAGCCCAACTATATTGTCAGCTATTCCACTTACGAATGGAACGTTTCCACCTAAAAGTGAAACAACGATACCTAAGCCAAGTAGCGATATAACTACATGTGTTAGGCTTCTTACTGTTCCTGAGAATCCTGCAAGCATTTTCATACTTAACACCTCCCTAAAGTTACTTGTTTAAACAAGTGCTATCGAATCAACTATCAATAGCGTATGGATGTTAGTATCATACCATATATAGATATCTATATAATAATGATTAAAAAAACCCAATAAAATCAAGGTTTTTCAATTTATTCACAATGATATATAGCTCAAAATTTGATGATTTACTGTCTCTATTTTGTGTATGTTTAAGTTCAAATCATTAAAAAATGAATATTACATACGCATATATATTCCTAGTTTTAGCAATTGGTTTTGAAGTATTAGCCACTAGCTTTTTAAAGGACACTAATGGCTTCACTAATCTTTATCCATCGTTGATAGTTATAATAGCTTTGTGCATTTGCCTTTATCTTATGTCACATACTATGCAATTTATTCCGGTAGGAATAGTCTATGCCACATGGGCAGGGCTTGGTATTGTAGCCATAGCAGTTATCGCAGCCTTAAAATATAATCAAATTCCTAATATTCCTACCTCTATTGGTCTTTGTTTTATAATTGTCGGCGTTGTTATTGTTCACTTGATGAATGATATCAATGTTAAATAATGAAACAACTATTTCATGAGATTAAAATAAATACAGAAGGCCAAGGTTTTTACGATTTCACCTCAAAAATCCTAAGCTGGTTAAATAAGCAAGAAATTAAAAATGGAATATTAAATATTAATATTTTACATACAAGTGCTTCACTAGTTATACAAGAGAATGCTGATCCTGACGTTCTAGATGATTTAAAAAATTTTTTTCATAAACTAGTTCCTATGGATAATAAACTCTATAAACATACAACGGAGGGAAAAGATGATATGCCCGCCCATATTAAATCTGCTTTAACGAACAACCAACTTACACTGAGTATAAAAAATAAAAAATTAATGCTTGGCACCTGGCAAGGGCTATATTTATTTGAACACAGATTTGAACAACATACTAGAGTGTTATCGCTACACTTTATGGGAGCATAATTTAATTATATTTTTAAAGCAGGATATAAATAAACGCACATGAGAAAAATAAAAAATACTGAATTTAAAAAATTAGAGGATTTATATAAATTAAATAGGTTAAGTGAACTTGAAAAAGAAACAAAAAAACTTCTACAAATTGAAGAAAAAAATATTATTTTATTGAATATATTAGGTGTGGTCTATTTAAAGAAGAAACTTTTTAAAGAAGCAGAACCAATTTTTAAAAAAATATTAAATCAAAATCCCAAAGATAAAAATGCACTAAAAAATCTAGGTGAGACATACAGAAAAATAAATAAATTTACAAATGCAATTAAATATTATGAACTTTATTTATTAATTAATCCAAATGATAATGAGGTAATAAATAATTTAGCCTCAAGTTATCTAAAAAATAAGAGGTACAAGCAAGCAGTAGATTATTATAGAGATTTAATAAAAAAAAATCCAAATGATCAGGAATATTTAACAAATCTTGGTTTAGCTTTAATTGAGTCTCTTAATTTTAAAGAAGGCATGAAAATACTAGAACAACTTTTAGATAAAAATATTAATAATAAAAGAGCGTTGAATGGATATTTGTTTAACCAAAATTATAATCCTCAAATTAATTATGATAAAATTGATAATTATATAAAAAAGTTTAACAATAAATTAAAAGAAGATAATCTTAATATTATTAATTTTTGCTATAAAAAAAAACCAGAAAAGATAAACGTGGGTTTTATATCTCCAGATTTTAGATCTCATCCAGTTGGATATGCTATTACAAATGTGATTGAACATTTAAAATCTTATAATTTTAAATTGTTTGGTTATTATAATTTTTCTTTAGTGGATGAGTTAACAAATAAATTTAAAAAAGACTTTGATCATTTTCAAAATGTAGCCGATCTTAATGATGAACAAATTATAAATAAAATTCGTTCTGATGGTATCCATATTTTAATTGATTTAGCTGGCTATACTTTTCACAATAGACTCTCTATTTTTTTCAGTAACCCAGCGCCAATACAAATATCCATGTTAGGATATTTGCCAACGACGGGTCTAAAAGAGATAAAATATAAAATTGGAGATCCTTATATTTATCCCGAAAATGTTGAGAAAAATTTTAGTGAAAAAATATTAAGACTACCGAATATATGGTCAGATTTTGTTGTTAAGCAAAATATTGATTTAGCACAATCATCTTTTGAAGAAAATAATGATGAAATAGTTTTTGGCTGTTTTGTAACTCTTAGAAAGATTAATGATAATGTAATAAAATTATGGTCAAAAGTTTTAAAAAAATTTTCTAATACCAAAATATGCTTTAAAGCACCTGAGTTAAATAACATGTTTATTGAAAAAGATTTGAAAGAAAAATTTTTAAATTACGGCATTAAATCTGATCAATTAATCATTGAGAAATCATCAGATTACAAAACATATTTAGAGTCATATTCAAAAGTTCATATTTCTTTGGATCCTTTTCCTTGGAATGGGGTCACAACTTCATTCGAAAGTATTTGGATGGGAGTGCCTGTTTTTTGTTTAAAAGGTGGAGATCTACCATATTCAAGATGCACCTATTCAATAAATAAAAATTTGAAGATGGATGAATGGATTGCTAATGATGAAAATGATTACTTAAATAAACTTGAGAAAATTATATCAAACAAAAAAGAATTATTACTTATAAGAAAAAACTTAAGAGAGAGAGCTATAAAAAATAATTTATTTAATTCAAAAGAGTACACAAAGAATTTAGCTGATACGTTAAATATGGTGTGGAAAAATTTTGCAATTGAATAAATTAATTTTTTAAATTATTAGTATTAGGTATGTACAACAAATTTGGTCAATTTATTGACGGTAAATGGCAATCTTCAGAAAAAAATGAAACTTATGAAGTTATAAATCCTGCGAATGAAGAAGTCATTGGCCGCGCATCTAAAGCAACCTCTGTCGATGTTGATAAGGCTCTTAAATCAGCGGAGAAAGGTTTTCAAGTTTGGAAAAAAACACCTCCTTGGAAAAGATCATCAATTATAAGAAAAATTGCAGACCTAATAAGATCAAAACAAGATACTCTAGCTAAGTGGCTAACCTTAGAAGTTGGAAAACCTTTAACGGAAGGAAAAGGCGAAGCTGGGTCTGCAGCTGAAATTTTTGAATGGAATTCAGAGGAAACAAAAAGAATTTATGGACAAACAGTAGAAAGTAGATTTGAAGATACAAGAGTACATGTTTTTTACCAACCAATCGGTGTTGTTGCTGCATTGGTTCCGTGGAATTTTCCTTTAATTTTAGCAGCAAGAAAAATATCAACAGCTTTAGCTGCAGGCTGTTCAGTTATTTGTAAACCAGATGTGATTGCTCCGGGATCTGTAATGGAGTTAGTAGATATTTGTAAAGAAGCAGGCGTTCCTTCAGGTGTGGTAAATTTATTATCTGGCGATCCACCAAGTATAGCTTCTCAATTAATTGCATCTGATATAGTTAAAAAAATTTCAGTAACTGGATCAACAAGAGTTGGAAAATTGATTCTCAAACAAGCTGCAGAAAAAGTTCAAAGAGTTACTATGGAATTGAGTGGTCACGCACCCTTTATTGTTTTTGATGATGCTAATCTTGAAAAGGCCACTGATATGGCTATTGCTGCAAAATTTAGAAATAACGGGCAGGTTTGTATATCTCCAAGTAAATTTTATATTCAAGATAGTAAGAAAAAAGATTTTATAAATTTATTCATAGAAAAAACAAAAAAATTAAAAATAGGAGATGGCATGGATACTAATGTTCAGTTAGGACCCATGACCACAAAGAAAAGACTTAATGAAATCGAAGATCTTGTAGAAAAAACCAAAAAAGAAGGTGCAAAAGTTTTGTTGGGTGGAAAGAGACCTTCGGAATTTAATAAAGGCTTTTATTATGAGCCAACTATTTTTGATGACGTAAAAGATAATTTTACTATTATGAAACAAGAACCATTTGGACCCTTAGTTCCAATGCTTTCATTCAAAACATTTGATGAAGTTATTAAAAGAGCAAATAATAACGAGTTAGGCTTGGCAAGTTACATTTGCACCAATTCAATGGAGCAAGCTCATAAAGCTTCAGAGCAAATAGAAACTGGCACAGTAGCAGTTAATACGCCTTTAGTTGCAATTGCGGAAGCACCATTTGGTGGAATTAAACAAACTGGTTACGGAAGAGAAGGTGGATCGATGGCAATTAAAGATTATTTAAATGTTAAGTATACTCACCTAGGTATTAAAGGCTGATAAAATAATAACAAAAATAAATGGTCAAAAGATTGGAAAATAAAAACATAGTTGTAACAGCTGCGGGTCAAGGAATCGGTAGAGCCACCGCAATTGCTTTTAATAAACAAGGCGCAAAAGTTATTGCTACAGATTTAAATGAAAAAACTTTAGCTTCATTAAATAAAGAACATAAAGATATTGAGACACAAAAATTAGACTGTACTGATTATAAAGCTATAAAATTATTTGCAGATAAAATAAAAAAAATCGATGTACTATTTAATGCTGTAGGTTTTGTTCATCATGGAACTATACTAGAATGTGATGAAAAAGATTGGGATTTTTCGTTTAATACTAACATTAAATCTATGTACTTTATGATAAAATCTATAATACCAAAAATGATTGAACAGAAAAAAGGAAACATTATTAATGTGTCATCAATAGCTTCAAGCTTAAAAGGATTACCCAATAGATTTGTTTATGGTTCCTCCAAAGCAGCTATTATTGGTTTAACAAAATCCATTGCCGCAGATTTTTTGAAGAATAATATTAGATGTAACGCAATTGCTCCGGGCACAGTTCATACTCCTTCATGGGAAGATAGAGTAAAAGTTTCTAAGGACCCGCTGAAAGCAAAAAAAGATTTTATTGCACGTCAACCAATGGGTCGCCTTGGGACTCCTGAAGAAATTGCAGCTCTCGCTGTTTATTTGGCTAGCGATGAGTCAGATTTTGTAACTGGAGTTGTGCATGCTATTGATGGTGGTATGTCAATTTAATGCGAGGTAATAAAAAATGAAATTACTGAGATGCGGAAATAAAGGAAGTGAAAAACCGGCTGCTTTAGACAAAGAAGGAAAAATTAGAGATTTGTCATCTATTATTCGTGATCTAGATCCAGAAAACCTTAATTTTGAAACTTTAAGTAAATTAAAAAAAATTAATCTTGAATCTTTACCCGAAATTTCTAGATCAACAAGAATAGGTGCTTGTGTTAATAAACCGGGAAAATTTGTTGCAATAGGATTAAATTATTCTGACCACGCTGCTGAAACAGGAGCTAAACCTCCGTCAGAACCTATTGTTTTCATGAAAGCTACCAGTTGCATAGTTGGTCCAAACGACGATGTTATTATTCCTAAAAATTCAAAAAAAACTGATTGGGAGGTCGAAATAGCTTTTGTAGTAGGAAAAGAAACAAAATATATTAGTGAAAAAGATGCATCTGATCACATTTTTGGTTACTGCATAGTAAATGATATAAGTGAAAGAGAATTTCAAATTGAAAAAATGGGACAATGGGTAAAAGGCAAGTCCGCCGATACTTTTGGTCCTATTGGCCCTTATCTAATCACAGCTGAAGAAATTTCTAATGTTCAGAAACTTAATTTAAGTTTAAATCTTAATGGTCAAGAAATGCAAAAAGGCAATACAAGTAAAATGATATTTAATATTAATTTTATCCTTTCTTATTTAAGTAATTTTATGTCTTTGCAGCCAGGCGATATTGTAACGACAGGAACACCGCCAGGGGTTGGAATGGGAAAGAAACCACCACTATATCTTAAATCAGGTGATGAAATGCATTTGACGATAGATCATCTTGGTGAACAACATCAAAAAGTTAAATAAATTTTCTGATACAAAATTTAAAAATAAAATGTGCATGGAAAACTAAGTCATTGCTTGGTGAAGGCACTTTGTGGATCTCAAAATTAAATTCAATATTCTTTGTTGATATTAAAAAAAAAAAAATACTGATTTTAAATATTAAAACAAATAAAAAAAGAATACTAAGAGTAAACAAAGAAATAGGTTTTGTTGCGCATATTAGAGCAAATATTTTTGCACTTGGATTGAAATCTGAAATTAGAATTATAAATTTAAAAAATTTAAAAAAACTCTATTCCTTAAAAATTGAGTCAGATAAACCTTATAATAGAATAAATGATGGTAAAACTGATCCTATGGGACGTTTGTGGTTTGGAACAATGGATAATGCAGAAAAAAAACAGTCCGGATCATTATATTGTTTAGATCATAGATTGAAATTACATAAAGTAGATGAAAAATATTTTATAACTAATGGTCCTGCTTTTTTAAATAAAAATAATTTTTACCATACGGATAGTAAGAAAAAAATTATTTATAAAATTAAAATAAATAATAAATTTAAAATCATAAGAAAGAATATATTTGTAAAATTTAAAAAAAAAGAAGGTTCTCCCGATGGAATGACCACAGATATTAAAAACAATCTATGGATCTGTCATTACCATGGTTCACGTATATCTGTTTACAATCCAAAAGGTCAGAAAATTCATAAAATTAACTTGCCAGCTAAAAATGTTACTAATTGTACTTTTGGAGGTATAAAAAATGATGAACTTTTTGTTTCAACGGCACGCAAAAATATGAGTTTAAAGGAATTAAAAAAATATCCTTTATCCGGAAGTTTATTTAGAATTAAAACGAATATAAAAGGAAAAAAAACAACTACCTTTAAAACACCTAATTTTATGCTTTAACAATCTAAAGTATTTGTTTTTTCCCA
>Ga0066836_10002067_pt1 | contig 10684 bp, 13 predicted proteins | sample ETNtaG_18_FD_71568 | JGI IMG/M metagenome (GOLD analysis project Ga0066836, IMG submission 71568) | Marine microbial and viral communities from oxygen minimum zone, Eastern Pacific Ocean - ETNP201302SV91 | ecosystem: Environmental > Aquatic > Marine > Oceanic | place: Pacific Ocean: Eastern...
AAAGGCATACTTACAGTTCAAGAATCATCTGTTGATACACTTGTAGTTAATGATGGTGGTAATAATTGCGATTTTCGTGTTGAAGGATTAAATGATGAGAATCTAATTTTTTCTGATGGTAGCACTGATAGGGTTGGTATTGGATCGGAAATACCAAGAGCAAAATTAGATGTAAGTGGTGATGTATATGTAGGATCATCGCAAGCAACAGGAGTGGTACTAACATCACCTAACGGTACAAAGTATAGACTTGTTGTTGCAGATGATGGTACTTTAAGTACATCTGCGGTATAACTAAATAATGTATTGCTAGTTAAAGGACAATGAACAAGATCAAAGGAGTATTCGACAAGGTAGTTGAATTGGATAAAAAATTCATTGCTGTGGTTGAAAAGAAACTTAATCTCTCTGAGTATCAGAGTAAGTGTCTTTCATTTGCATCTGGATTTGTTATTGGAGCAATTTTATTGTAAGATATGAGTGGTTATATTAATGTAGATAGTGAAGGATTTTTAATTAATTCTACTTCATTGGATGGTATTTCTGATGATAGGATGCAGATACTTAATGAGGTTATATCGATAACCAAAAGGATTTATGGTGAGAATTTACATTCTCTGTATATAATAAGAGATGTTCTTTTTAGTAGGAGTGGTTTAAATATCTGGTCTCTATTAAAGAATAGGAATGAAGATACGCCAATGACTGAGGATGATATAAAAATAGTTGATAGGTTGATGAGGGATGTTGATTATGGTATTGTATCTTTAGATGATATTGATAGATATCAAGAATTTACATTAAAAATACATTCTCTATGTCTTTCTGGTGAAGATATTATACCAAGTATAGGAAAGTTTTCTTTACCTGATATAGTTGATATTGGTGTTAATCTTGATGAAATTGATGATGCATTTTATGATTATGCTTCAGTAGGTATTGCTGAAGATCCATCTGATAAGGATAAAAAGGATTTGTGTCGTTGGTTGTGTAATAATATATTAAGATGTGCATATAAGATTGTTATGATTAGAGAAAAGAAATATACAACAGATTTGCAGTTATGTTGGGAAGGATATTCGAAGTATTATTCTGATACATCATATTTGCTTAAAGAATTTTTAGATTATTATAATAATCCTACTACAGATTTAGAAATGATCTCTGAGAAATGGGTTGATTTAAAAGATATATTAGAGGAACAGTTTGTTGAGCGAACACTTGACTAGATACACCATACCTATTATAATAGTAAGGCAAACACATCAAAGCAATGACGCTTACCTCAAAGTTCAGCAAAGATCTAAGCACTTTACGTGCAGCAGCAAACAAGGAAATTTTCCTTGATGTAAAAAATCCAAAACTGTATAAAAAATTAAAACGTTATTATCAAGATGAAGTAGTTTTAGATGGAGAAGATCCAGATAGAGATTATAGTCTTATAATCGAATGTATTAGACAAGATTTACAATCTGTTGAGGTTTAATGATTGAGGAGAAATTATATCAGAAAATTCGTGAGGTAATACCCACGGTTTGTGTTGATCTTATTATTACTAATGTAGATGGATTTTACCTTTTAGGGAAACGTACTGAAAGACCTGCACAAGGTCTTTGGTGGTTTCCAGGGGGTAGGATTTTTAAATGGGAAGAGTGGAGGGACACTGCACTTAGAAAGGGACAAGAAGAGTTAGGAGTTGAATTGGATATTGGTGATCTAGTTTCTGTTGAAAACTATTTTGCTACCGAAGAGGGATTCCATACAGTTAATCTTGTTGCACATGCTAAGTACTATGGTGCTGATATTCAGTTAGATAAGTCTCATGCAGAGTATAAATGGGTCAATAGAGTTTCTGAAAATTTACACCCTTGTGTAAAGAACCCTTTATTAAAATTTGGATTTAAGTAATGAGAGAAGAAAGACCTTGGGGATGGTATGACGTCATTGACGAGGGTGATAGATATAAAGTAAAGAATATTGAGGTTAAACCTGGATCAAGTCTTTCTTTACAAGTTCACCATCATAGGGCAGAACATTGGGTTGTTGTTGAGGGTACGGCAATGATTCAACTTAATAATGATAAGCAATTGCTTAGTGAAAATCAAAGTACCTTTATTCCTTTGGGATGTAAACATCGTTTATCTAATCCTGGGAAAATACCTTTGAAAATAATTGAGGTTCAAAGTGGACCTTATTTGGATGAGGATGACATTGAACGATTTGACGACGATTTTGGGAGAGTAAAATGAGCTATGCATTATTGAGTGTATCTAATAAGGAAGGTATAATTCCTTTGGCAGATGCTTTAATTGAACAGGGATATAAACTTCTTTCTAGTGGTGGAACTGCTAAGGTATTGATGGAAGAGGGTGTACCAGTAACTAAGGTCTCTGATTATACTGGATCACCTGAGATTCTTAGTGGTAGAGTAAAGACTTTACATCCTAAGATACATGGAGGTATTCTTGCAAAACGTGGTGATCCTCTTCATGATATAGATCTTAAATCAAATAGTATTGGTCTTATTGATGTTGTGGTAGTAAATCTTTATCCATTTAAAGAAACAGTCGCTAAACCAGATGTAACTTGGGATCAAGCAATAGAGAATATTGATATTGGGGGACCTACTATGGTAAGGTCAGCAGCAAAAAATAATGCATATGTTTCTATATTGACTAATCCAAATCAATACAATAGATTTATTAAAGCATTGAAAGAGACTAAGTTAAGTGATTTAAGACCTCAACTTGCATTAGAAGCATTTCAACATACTGCTGAATATGATCGTGCAATTAGTACTTGGATGAGTAATAGATGAGTAAGGTTGCTTTAATTACAGGTATCACAGGACAAGATGGTTCTTATCTTGCTGAGTTACTTTTGGAAACAGGGTATGAAGTTCATGGTATTGTAAGGAGAAGTTCTCTTATTAATACACATAGGATAGATCATATCTATGAGGATATTAAATTACATTATGGAGATCTGACTGATTCTGGTAGTATCATTAGTTTAGTACAAAAGATTAGACCTGATGAGATTTATAATTTAGGTGCTCAAAGTCATGTGAAAGTATCTTTTGAGATGCCAGAATATACTGGTGAGGTAGATGGACTTGGAACCCTTCGTATTTTAGAGGCTATTCGTCTTCTAGAACATGATTGTAGGTTTTATCAAGCATCTACTTCAGAGTTGTATGGGTTAGTACAAGAAAATCCACAAAAAGAAACAACACCTTTCTACCCAAGAAGTCCGTATGGGGTTGCTAAACTTTATGCATATTGGATTGTTAAGAACTATCGTGAAGCATATGGTATTCATGCTAGTAATGGTATACTATTCAATCATGAATCTCCTAGGAGGGGTGAGACTTTTGTAACTCGTAAGATTACACAAGGTCTTTCTCGTGTATCAGTTGGTAATCAGGATTGTCTTTATCTTGGTAATTTAGATGCTAAGAGGGATTGGGGACATGCAAAGGATTTTGTAGAGGCAATGTGGTTAATGCTTCAGCAAGATGAACCTGATGATTATGTTATTGCAACAGGAGAACAGCATTCAGTACGTGATTTTGTTGACATTGCTTCACCTTATTTTGGATTTAATATTGAATGGAGGGGTGAAGGTGAAGATGAAGTTGGGTATTGTCGTTCTGTGAATAGGGATGTTATTAAAGTGCATCCTAGATATTTCAGACCTACCGAAGTAGAATCATTATTAGGTGATGCTACTAAGGCAAAAGAAAAATTGGATTGGGAACCCAAAATTACATTTAAAGAATTAGTTGAGGACATGGTGCTTTATGGACAGTGATAGCAAAGTATTCATTGCAGGATCTCAGGGTATGGTGGGATCAGCAATTAGAAGAAATTTAGAAGAAAAGAATTACAGCAGCATTTATTGGGTTAGAAGAAAGAATTGTGATCTAAGAAATAGGGTACATGTAGACCAGTATTTCACACAAGCAAAACCAGAATATGTGTTCCTTGCTGCTGCTAAGGTTGGTGGTATCTTGGGTAATAAGAATCATCCTGCAGAATTCATCTATGATAATCTGATGATTCAGAGTAATGTTATAGATGCTGCATATAGAAATGGTGTTAAGAAACTTGTATTCTTAGGGTCATCTTGCATCTATCCAAAGGAACCTAAGATTCCTATTACAGAAGATCAGTTACTTGCAGGTCCTCTTGAAACTAGTAATGATGCATATGCCATTGCTAAGATTGCTGGTATGAGAATGTGTAGAGCATATCGTCAGCAGTATGGATTTAATGCCGTATCAGTAATGCCATGTAATTTATATGGACCAAATGATAATTATGATTTAGAAAATTGCCATGTTCTTCCTGCTATGATGTCTAAGTTTCATGGGTCATTGGATAAGAGTGAACATTGGCAACTTAAGATGTGGGGTGATGGAACACCTAAACGTGAATTTCTACATGTAGATGATCTTGCAGAAGCTTGTTATACTGTAATGCAAGAGTATGATGAAGATGAACACATCAATATAGGATCTGGTGAAGATGTAACTATTAAAGAACTTGCTGAGACTATTAAGGATGTTGTTGGATATAAACATCCAATTTATTGGGATACTGATAAACCAAATGGTACAATGCGTAAAGTTTTAAATGTTGATAGGATCAAATCCTTAGGGTGGACATCTAGAATTAAACTTCGTGAGGGTATTGAATCTACTTACGAATGGTATAAGCAAAATATTGCTTAATATGCTATAATATATAAAGGAGATTAACAGTTGTTATGAGTGAGTATGTAGGTAAGGCACTTGTATGTGGTGCTGGTGGCTTCATTGGAAGTCATATGGTTCGGAAGTTAAAGGAAGAAGGATATTGGGTACGTGGTGTAGATAAGAAATCACCTGAATTTGCTGAGACAGAAGCAGATGAGTTTGTCTATTGTGATTTAACAGATCAAGATTTTGTAGATAGAGTAGTACAGTTTAAAGGGTGGAGTGGGAATTTCTATAATGCAATTCCTTATAGGATGATTGAACCTTTTGATGAGATCTATAACTTTGCTGCTGATATGGGTGGTGCAGGTTATATTTTTACAGGGGATCATGATGCAGATGTTATGAATAACTCTGCAACTATTAATTTAAATATACTCCGTTCAGTTAAAAATCTAAATGATGCATATGATTGTAATAAGACAAAGTTATTTTTCTCATCATCAGCATGTGCTTATCCAGAGCATATTCAGTTAGACCCAGAGAATCCAGGATTGAAAGAAGATGATGCATACCCCGCCAACCCAGACTCAGAATACGGATGGGAGAAACTCTTCTCCGAGCGTCTCTACTTTGCTTACAATCGTAACTATGGTATTCCCGTTCGTATTGCTCGTTACCATAACATCTTTGGTGCCGAAGGAACCTGGAACGGTGGAAGAGAGAAAGCACCAGCTGCAATCTGCCGCAAAGTTGCTGAACTCCCGAAGGAAGGAGGAACTATCGATGTGTGGGGTGACGGTGAGCAGACTCGCTCCTTCTTGTATGTTACTGAGTGCGTCGAGGCGACTTACCGATTGATGCAATCAGATTTTCAAGGACCAGTTAATATTGGTTCAGAGGAAATGGTCACTATTAATCAATTAGTAGATACTGCAGCGAAGGTTGCTGGTAAGACAGTAGAAAAGAATCATATTGATGGACCTCTTGGTGTTCGTGGACGTAACTCAAATAATGATCTTATTCGTGAGAAACTTGGTTGGGATTATTTTCAAACTCTTGAAGAGGGTATTGAAAAGACTTATACTTGGATTGATACACAATTGAATTCATGAATTTATATGTTTATTTGCAGGGAGGTTTGGGAAATCAAATGTTCCAATATGCTGCGGGTGTCTCTGCTTTAAAAGAGTATCCGCAGTTTACTAATTTGAAATTAGATACTTCTTTCTATAATACTCAGGAAAGAAAAGTAATTGTTAACGGTCTTACTGGTAGGGGATATGATTTAGATCTTTTTAATATTACATATAATCAATGTGAGGAAGCACCAGAAGGTGAGACAATGCTTCAAGGTTGGTTTCAGAATATTGAAGAGTTTGCTAATGTAATTGATTTAATAAAGGAAGAGTTTACTTTTAAAGTTAACTTTTCAGAATCAACTCAGTCAGTTGAATCGCAGATATCTAAGTCGGATCATTCTGTTGCTATTCATGTAAGACGTGGAGATTATATTAATAATCCAACTGCTAACTCTCATCATGGAGTTCTTGACAAGGAATATTATGATGAAGCAATACGTATGATAGATAGTACGTATACACATCCACATTACTTTGTTTTCTCTGAAGATATTGATTGGTGTAAGGAAAATATTAAAGGGAAGGGTGAAGTAACATATGTTGGTGCAGAATGTAATGATATAAAAGATAGTGGACATCTTTATCTTATGAAGAAATGTGAGAACCATATTCTTGCTAATTCATCTTTCTCTTGGTGGGGTGCCTTTCTTGGAGATAGTAAATGTGCTATTGGACCTAAGAAATGGTTGGCAGATGGATCAGGATCTGATATTATGTTAGAGGAGTGGATTAAGGTATGAGGGTTTTAGTATTAGGATCCGAAGGACAAGTTGGAGCATATCTAACTGAATATCTTAATAATAAAGGTTATGATGTATTAGAGTTTGATGTTGTTAATGGTAGACATCAAGATATGACTATCATTCCTAATGCAGAACTTCATCGTAAGGTGATGTTAGCAGACTTTATTTTCTTCCTTGCATTTGATGTAGGTGGATCTCATTACCTTAAAAAGTATCAACATACATTTAAGTTTATTGATAACAATACTAGATTGATGGCAAATGCTTTTGGTCTTATTGAAAAATATAATAAACCCTTTGTATTTGCATCATCTCAAATGAGTAATATGTCTTATTCTCCTTATGGTGTACTTAAAAGGGTTGGTGAATTATATACTAAATCTTTAAATGGATTAATAGTTAAGTTCTGGAACGTTTATGGAATTGAAAAGGATGCTGAGAAAGCACATGTTATTACAGATTTCATCCGTAAAGGATTTGAAACTGGGGTTATTGATATGATGACCGATGGTACGGAACAGAGGGATTTCTTATACGCTGAAGATTGCTGTGAAGCGTTGGAAACGGTTATGCGTGAATATTCTCACTTCACTAGTGATACTGATCTTCATATTACTACTGGTGTCTATACAAGTATTCTGGAAATTGCACAACAGATTCAGTTATATTTTGGAGGTGAGGAGAAGGAGGTTAAGATTATCCCAGCTACCTCGAAGGATGAGGTACAAAAGGATGCTAGAAATATATCAGACCCATACATTAGAAAATGGTGGAAACCAAAAACAAGTATAACTCTTGGTATTGGAAAGGTTTTTGACTCTATGAAGGAGGAATATGTCAAAGGTTAGTACGATTACTCCATGTTATAACATGAGTAAGTATATGGAAGGATTCTTAGATAATCTTTCTCAACAGACTCATGAGGATCTTGAAGTTGTTATTGATCATAACAATCCTACTATAAAGGAAGTAGAGTTAGTTGAAGCATATAATGATAAGTATGATAATATTTTTCATATTCAAGTAGATGGTGTTGACCCTATTGGGATTTCAATGAATCGTTGTATTGAAAATGCAACAGGTGATTATCTTTGTATATGGAATGTTGACGATTTAAGAACACCTAATTCAATTGAAGTTATGGCAAAGGCATTGGATGATAATCCAGATGTAGATTTTGTGTATGGTAATTATTATGTTGTTCCTGAGTTTGGATCAAAGGAAGGGAACTTGGTTGATGAAGCAGGTAAAGAAGAGTGGTTGAAAATTGGTATGATTCTTGGACCATTCTTTATGTTTAGAAAATCTGCTACTGAAAAGGCAGGTGTATTTGATGAGCAATTAGTATCTGGTGCTGATTATGATCTAGCATTACGTCTAGCATTTAATGGAAAGGGAATGCACATTCCTAATATTCTTGGGTATTATTTAAATGAGGGTCTTGGTGCTAGTACTAGACCAAATAGTAAACAACCTCTTGAACGAACTGTAATTGAAATGAGGTATGGTATTAGAATTCTTGAAGATAGGTTTATTCCTGCTGCAAAAGAGAATTATGATATTGAACATATTATAGTTAATGATGAAAAGATCCCTGCTGTTAATTTCCAATGAATAATTTAATATTAGAAGATATTATTTCAGATACTAAGAGTAGTCCATATATTAAATGGAATGATGAATCTCTTCTTGAACTTATAAAAGATGATAATGTCTATAATGTTTTCATGTTTAATAAAGATGGAAATCATGGATATTTTTCTTTACTCCATAATTTAACATCTAATCTTGATGATGATGGTATTATTGTTGAGTTGGGAAATAGAGAAGGACTTGGTATTTTATCCATATATGATGCATTAAAAGAAAATCAAACATTCTATACACTAGATGTTGTGGATGATGTTAGATTTATTAATAATAAGATTAAAAATGATCAGAGAATATGGATCTTAAATGATTTTGATGCATTAGATTCTGGTAGGGTATCTGCAACATTTAAAGAGAAAAGTATTTCTATGATATTCATGGATACTATTCATACATATGAGCAATTGGCAGAAGAGTATATAATTTGGGGACCATATTTGAAAGATGATTGTGTAATAGTGGTTGATGATATTAGACCATCAATGCCTGGTAGGACTAAATGGAGGTGGCATACGGAAGTTGATATTGCAAACAAATATGATGTAACTGAATGGGCACATAATGATACTGGGTTTGGGGTTTATTTAAAATGAAAGTTGTAGGATTATTACCATTTAAGAATGAGGAGCATTTTCTTCCAACGTATCTTTCTAATGTTACTAAGGTATGTGATGAGATTATTGCAGTAGATGATAATTCAACAGATAATTCCAGAAAGATTATGGAAGATGCTGGTGTTATTGTTAAGGGATATGAGGATACGGAACATTTAAAGGGTGGATGGACTTGTGGTTTAATACGTCAGCATCTTTTTAGATATGGAAGAGAAGCAGGTGGAACTCATTTTGTTTGTTTAGATGCTGATGAAACCTTTACTTCAAACTTTGTACCTATTGCCAGAGATATAATGTCTCAGTTGAATCCAGGTGAAAAGGTTCATATGCAGTGGCTAGCACTCTGGAAAAGTTGTACTCATTTCAGACATGATAATACTGTGTGGAGTAATAACTTTAAGGATTTCATTGTTGCAGATCATCCTGATCTTTCATATGATTATCAGTATATGTGTGAGGGTAGAACCATAGGTCCTAATAATAATGATACTCTTCGTACATTACAAGTAGAGCATGGTGCTGTTCTTCATTATCAATTCTCCTTTTATAATAACTTCCAATTAAAACAGGCATGGTGTCAGATTGGTGAATTGGTTCAAAAAGGACAAGGTGCTGTTGGTGAGATTAATAATAAGTATAGTATTACTCTTTTGGATGATCATGTTGGGTTAGCAGAAATGCCGAAAGAATGGATTGAAGATATACCGTTGCCAGATATTCCCAATTTTGATCCAGAATGGAATGAGAAATATTTCATGAGAAAGAATTTATTACCAGACATTTATAGACATTTTGATGAATATGGAGTAGAATACTTTAAGGATTTACATGTATGGCACATCCCACAATTGAGAGCAAGACTTGATGGAAAAAATTAAAATTGCATTTATAAAATTTGGAGGTATGGCAAATGGTGGTACTGAGAAGTATCTTCAAACAATTGCAGGTCACCTCCCTAAGGATCAGTTTGAAGTGGATTTTTATTATTGTGATGCTGCTCCTTATATTGGATCAGATTTCAAACACCTTGATACTGACCAGTCTAGGATAGAGTATACTGAGTCTCATGGTGTAAATTTAATTAAGTTTAATGTTGGATTTAAAGATGTAACAAAACCTACTCATGATTGGGTAGATACTAATCTGTGGGATGTTTTTGATGAAGAGAAATATGATGTAATACAAACTGGGAGATCTGGACATCCAGAATATCCTTTCACCCTTATAAACAAAACCCCTATTGTTGATAGTATTCATCTTGCTGGAATGGCAGAGAATAAGGCAAATGTAATGAAGACTGTTCTGATATCAGAAGAGCAAAAGAATAGGTGGATTGCAGCAGGTGGTGATCCTAGTAGGGTAGTTATTCTCCCTGTTCCCGTTGAAGTTCCTGAGTATGGTGATGAATCATATAGAGAAGAATATGGGTGGGAAAATAAATGTGTTTTTGGTATGCATCAAAGAAATGATAATCACATTTTTTCACCAATACCATTAGAAGCATATGATGAAATTGAAAATGATGATACTGCTTTCTTAATTTTGGGTGGTAGTGTTAATTATCAGAAGCAAGCAAAGGATCTTGGTTTAAAGAATGTGCGTTTCCTTGATACTACTAGTGATGTGAATTTGATTCATAAGTTTTTAAATACTCTTAATGTATATGCTCATGGACGTTCTGATGGTGAACAATGTTCTAGTTCTATTATTGAAGGATTGTCTCATTCATTGCCAATGATAAGTCATGCTGCTATAAGTATGGGTCAAGTTGAGCAGATTGGAGATGCTGGTAAAGTTGTAGATGGTTATGAAGAGTATGCTCAGGTAATGATGGAT
>Ga0066836_10002068_pt1 | contig 10682 bp, 12 predicted proteins | sample ETNtaG_18_FD_71568 | JGI IMG/M metagenome (GOLD analysis project Ga0066836, IMG submission 71568) | Marine microbial and viral communities from oxygen minimum zone, Eastern Pacific Ocean - ETNP201302SV91 | ecosystem: Environmental > Aquatic > Marine > Oceanic | place: Pacific Ocean: Eastern...
TTTAATTCTTCTATAATATTTTTAAATTTACTTGCCATTACTTAAAATTTTTATTATTTCTTTAATATCTTTTTCTATTTGAATTTTTAGTTCTTCTAACGAATTATATTTTGTTTGATTTCTGATTTTAGTGATTAGTGAAACTTTTATATCTTTTCCATAAACATTTTTATTAAAGTCTATTATATAAACCTCAATTTTTCTTGAGTCATCATTTTCGATAACAGGTCTAGTTCCAATTGATAAAGCACCGAAATAAATTTTTTTATCTATTTCAACTAATGAGGCATATATTCCATCGCCTGGTACCTGAATTGTTTCTTTTACATTCAAGTTGGCAGTCGGGAATCCAATAGTTCTTCCAAGCCTATCACCTTGCTCAACTTTACCGATTAGATAAAAATTTTCTCCTAACATTAAACTTGCTTTTTCCATTTCACCATTTTCAATTAAATCTAAAATATTTGATGATGAAACTAAGCTTTCAATATTTGAAGTCATATCTATTGAATAAAACTCAATTTTTAACTTTTTACATATTTCTTCTAAAATATGACTACTCTTTTGATCTTTCCCAATTTTAGTGTTTTTACTAACCACTAAACATTTTAAGTTGATTTTTTCTCTTAATAATTTTAGAAATTCTTCTGAAGTTAGATTCCTTATATAATCATCAAAATTTATTTTGATGATTTCATCAAGACCTTTTGTTTTAATTTTATTGATTCTATCTTGAAATGTTAAGATATAGGGTTTAAATGAATCTTTATTAATTATTTCTCTGGGCCTATTTTCAAAAACAAATCCTAATGATAAAAAATTTCTTTTTTTTGAAACTTTTAACAATTTGTCAAATAATCTTTGGTGCCCTGTATGAACACCATCAAATGTTCCTATACATAATGATGTTTCTCTATTAGAAACCTTGTGAGACAATTTTTCAATTATTTCTATAAAAGAATTATCCATTTGATTCTATTCAAGAAGACTATTTGCTTCGATTATCGTTTCTTCAGTTTTTTCCCAACCCACACATTTATCAGTTATAGAAACACCATAATCAAGATCATCAATGTTATTTCCTAAAGATTGATTCCCAGGATTGATGTTGCTTTCTAACATGATTCCAATAATTTTGTCATTTCCAGCTAATCTTTGATCCATTACATCTTTGAAAACAATTGGTTGCCTATTATGATCTTTATTTGAGTTTCCGTGCGAACAATCGACAACTACGTTAGGTTCTAGATTATTATTCTTTAATATTTCTTGTGCTTCCTTAACTGATTTTGAATCATAATTGGTTCCTGAAGCTCCTCCTCTAAGGATAACGTGATTAGCAGCATTTCCTTTTGTTAAAACAACTGAAGTTTTTCCTTCATTGTCTATACCTAGAAAAGCATGTTCACCATTGCAGGCAATCATTCCATCAATCGCTAACTGCACTGACCCTCCTGTACCATTTTTGAATCCTATAGGCATTGATAAGCCACTTGCCATTTGTCTATGAGTTTGACTCTCTGCTGTCCTTGCTCCTATAGCTCCCCATGAAACTAAGTCTCCTATATATTGTGGAGTAAAAGGATCTAAAAATTCTGTTGCAGTAGGAAGACCTATTTTTGTAACTTCAGATAAAAATTCTCTTGCTATATCAATACCTTTGGGAATGTTAAAAGTACCATTTAAATCTGGGTCATTTATAAGGCCTTTCCATCCCACAGTAGTTCTAGGTTTTTCAAAATAAACTCTCATAACCACAAAGATGTTTTTTGTTACTTTGTCGGCCAATCTCTTTAATTTTTTAGCATATTCTAATCCTGCTTCAGTGTCATGGATAGAACAAGGACCTACCAATAATAGCAGCCTTTTATCTTTCCCTTCAATGATATTTTCTATTGTTTCCCTAGAATGTTTAACTAAGGCTGTTTGTTCCTTAGATGAAGGGAACTTATTGATATAAAAATCTGGTGAAGGCAATTTTGATAATTCTTTAATATTTATATTTGTTATATTTGTCATTTTCTATCCCTTTAATTCATTATTTTTTAACAAAAAAAAGGCTCTTTTTTTGAGCCCTTTATCAATGAATAAACTTACACACTAAACAAAGACTCTAACGTCTAAAATAATAATATGTGTAAAATTTTTTTTTCATTTTTATATTCTCTAACAACTAGTCTAACTTAAATTTTATTATTTTGCCCACATATTTATTTTAAATCTGTTCTTAAGATTGTGGCTTCGTTCAAATATACATGCTTTATTTCTTTTTGTTTAAGTTCTGTATTCCAATGAATGAGTATCCTTATGCATTTATTAAGACCATTGGGATTATCTATTTCTTGCATATTTAGCAAAGGAACAGAATTTAGAGAAAGAATCTCTCTTGCGGCAACTGCAGGGAATTCATTAAATACATCAGAAGTAGTAGTAAATATAATTGATGCAATATTTTCTGAATCAATATTATTTTCAATAATCATTCTTTTCAGTAATTCAGCGGTATGTTTGACTATATCTTCTTTACTGTTTTCTAAAACAGTCGTAGCACCTCTGACTCCTCTAACTAACATCTTCAATCCTCTTAAAAAAATTTAAATTAGGCTAGAAATAAACTTTCCAGCTACATCAACAATATTATCATCTTTTGATTCTCGTATTTTATTTATAAGGGCAGAACCAACAATAGCGCAATCTGCAAATTTGCCAATTTCAATAACATCTGATTTATTAGAAACTCCAAACCCTACGGCTACTGGAACATTTGTGTGTTTCTTTACCATTTGTGCAAGAATTTTTACTCTATCAAACACAACTTTTCTTTCACCTGTAACTCCTAAAACTGAGATGCAGTAAACATAACCACTTGCTATCTTACTAGCTTCTTCAATTATAGATTTTGAGGAATTAACAGACAGTAAAGGAATATAGGACAAATCATATTTCTTTGTATAGTCAACTATAGATTTTGATTCATATACAGGTAAGTCTGCAATTATAAGGCCATCAACTCCAGAGTCTTTAGCTTGTATGCAAAATTTTTCAGTGTCATGAGCAATAACATTGTTGTAATACCCCATAAGTACAACGGGAATTTTTAATCCTTTATTTCTTGCTTTTTTTATTATATCTAAGCATATATTTGTATTCACTCCATTTTTTAAAGCAATCATACTTGAATATTGTATAGTTAGCCCTTCAGCTAAAGGATCACTATTTGGCATACCAACTTCAATAATAGTAGAACCTGATTTCTCAAGAGAAATTAATAAATCAACAAAATTTTCTACATTTGGATACCCACAAGTTATGAAAGGAATAACAGAAGTTTTTTTATTTGATTGGATCGCATTTGATATCAATTTTTTCTCCTAGATTACATTATAATATAATGCTTGAAATGTTAGTATGAGGGCGAATAGATTATGCATTGAATGTATTATTATCGATGCAAATACGCTTTTGGTTTTAATTCTAATTAAAGATAGAGCACCCCCCAGTATTGTTGCAGGAACAATAGCACTTGGATTGAAATGTATTAATCCAAATAAAAATGAATTTATTATTATTGCAAGACGGATATTATATTTTTGTTTTATTATTTTTAGAAGAAATCCTCTAAACATTATTTCTTCAGAGATTGGAGCAACTATGCATGCAAGTATAAATATTATTAGATAATTGTTATTTAATGCATTTACTATTTCTTCAGAATAATTTGAGTTTTTTAAAGCTTCTATATTTAAATATTCAACAATTATCCCCCAAAATATTATAAGAGGCCAAGCAGAAAAGTAATAAAAAAAATATTTAAAATCTTTTAATTTAAAATTGTTAAATGCTAACCATTTTAAGGGATTTCGGTCAAATTTTTTACATATTTGAAAAATTATATATATAGCACCTAAATCAATGGTCAATATTTCAATTATTAAATTGAAATTAGTAGGAATAAGTGAAAAATTTATTATCCCCAAAAATAAAATAAAAAGGAAAAATAAGCGAATATTTATTTTAGAAATTTGGATTTTCAAACGAAAAAATTCTGAAGTTACATAAAGCATAATAACCAAGATGCTATAGAGAGTAAACTTAAATATTTCTATTTGATTATTCTTTGATATGAACTCAAAAATATAACTGACATATTCATTAAGAAAAATCACTAAAATTGTACTTGAGATAAAAAAATATAACCCAGAAAAATATTTTTTTTCTGTTAGCTCTGCCACGAAATATCACCAAATATATAGTTTTTATATTGGAAATTATTGAATTCATTCATCGAATCTTCTAAAGTAATTGATTCTCCATGACCAGGGGAAATAATAGTATCTTTTGGTAAAGAATATATCTTGTTTTTTATAGAAGCATAAATTTTTTTAAAATTATTTGAATCAGTAGTTTTACCAGGGCCTCCAGGGAAAAGTGTATCTCCACTGAATAAAAACCTTTTTTCGTTAAAGTCTGCATAATAGCAAATAGAGCCTTCAGTATGACCAGGAGTATAAATCAAATTTATTTTTTCATCGGATATATCGATTTCTTTTTGATTCCTTAATCTTATTACATTGCCTTGATAATTTAAATAATTTGCATCTACAAATCCTATATGTACATCTAACAGTCCTAGTCTTTCAGTAATCAATTCTAGGCCTTCAATATGATCGTAATGGCCGTGAGTTATAAGGATTTTTATCTTTTTTAAATTTTCCGATTTATTTATTCTATTTCTAGGTATTTTATTTATTAGTTCTCTTGGGTTATCTGGTACATCTATAATTAAACAATCATCGGTAGCTTTTGAAACTATTAAGTAAGAATTATTACTTAATGATCCTGATATAAACCTTTCTATTTTTAATTCTTTATTTTCGAAAAGTTTCATGAAGATTGAGGTTCAGGGAATCCTTTTTTTGTTTTAGGGCTTTTATTATTAGCCTGCTCTTTTATATTAGATGTAGTCTTAGTAGGGGCTTTAATATTTAATGGATTTCCTTCCATAAGATCTTTAAATTGATCTGCGTCTAATGTTTCATATTTTAGTAAAGCATCTGCTAAAAGTTCTAATTCTTTTTTTTGTTTTTTTAGAATTTTATTTGCATTCTTTTTACCTTCGGTTAATAGAAAGGAAATTTCTTTATCTATCTTTACAGCTGTTTCTTCAGAATAATCCTGTTCTTCATTCTGTTCTCTTCCAAGAAAAATAGCTTGTTGTTTCTTTCCATAAGTTCTTTGAGGCAAACCTGAAATCATTCCATATCTCATAACCATTTCTCTTGCAATTTTAGTTGCCTGTTCAAAGTCGTTTGAAGCTCCAGTAGTTAGTACTCCTTTATGAGTAATATATTCTGCTTCTCTCCCACCCATCATCGATGCAATCATAGCTTCTAATTCCTTTTTTGTCATCAAGGATTGATCTTCTTGTTCATATCTAGTAAACCCTCCAGCATGTCCTCTTGAAATGATGGTTATTTTACCTACATTTTTACCTTCAGGTATAAAATGAGAAACTACAGCATGACCAGCTTCATGATATGCAACTAACTCTCGCTCTTTTTCACTAATGACCTTTGATTTTCTAGCGGGACCCATTGATACCCTATCAATAGCCTCTGTAAGATCTGCCAAACCAATAGTCTTAGAGTTTCTACGTGCTGTGAGTAAAGCTGACTCATTTATTAAATTTGCGAGATCAGCACCTGAAAAACCAGGAGTTTGTTTAGCTATAGTAGACATGTCCACTTTTTTATCAATAGGTTTGCCTTTTGCATGAACTGAAAGAATTTCTGTTCGGCCGTTTACATCAGGATTATCAATTGTAATTCTTCTATCAAATCTTCCTGGTCTAAGAAGAGCAGGATCTAAGATGTCTGGTCTATTTGTAGCAGCTACTACAATAACATTATTGTTTGTATCAAAACCATCCATTTCTACTAAAATTTGGTTTAACGTTTGCTCACGTTCGTCATGCCCTCCTCCTAATCCAGCACCTCTATGTCTTCCAACGGCATCTATTTCATCTACAAAAATAATACAAGGGGAGTGTCTTTTGGCTTGTGAAAATAAATCTCTTACCCTTGAGGCACCAACACCTACAAACATTTCTACAAACTCTGATCCAGAAATAGAGAAGAAAGGAACTCCAGCTTCTCCTGCCACAGCTCTAGCTATTAAAGTTTTTCCTGTTCCAGGAGGGCCCACAAGCAGAACTCCTGATGGAATTTTAGCTCCTATAGAAGTAAACCTTTCTGGGAATTTAAGAAATTCAACTACTTCTTCTAACTCTTCTTTTGCTTCTGGAAGGCCTGCGACATCAAAAAAAGTTACGTTTGCCTTGGTTCCAACAAACATTTTTGCTCGACTTTTTCCAAAGTTCATAGCACTATTCCCAGATCCTTGTGCTTGCCTCATTATGAAAAATAAAAAACCAAACATTAAAATAAAGGGTAATAATCCTATTAGAATGGAAAAAATTGTTCCTAATCCGCCTCCATTTTTTACTACAACTGAGTAAGCAGAAGAATCAACTTCAGATGCTGACATTATTTCGTAGACACTGGTTCCTGGTTCTTTTGATGCTTTGAATACTTCTCCGTTTGTAGAATATTTTAGTTTATCTCCATTTACTTCGATATTTACTGGATAAGCTGTTCCTTCAGCACTTTTTGAAATTCTAACAAGATGTCCGAGGTCTTTTTCTTCAGTGCTTTCAAATGATCTACCCAAAAACAGATAAAAGGCTCCTATCAATAAAAGGCCAGCTATAACATAAGTAATGCTATTATTGAGAAATTTTTTATTCATTTATCGTGATTTTTTTTTATTAATTGTTATAAAATCCTATCACAAGAAAAGTAAAAAAATAATTATTTGACAATAAATAAAAAAAAATAAAAAATTATTCTTATCAACCATAGTCTTCTTGTGATACTATAGATGAGTAGACTTTTTATAATAAAAAACGTGATACACAGGAGTAAAAAATAGCAAAAGAATATAGAGTTTATGAGCGTATTAGGTCTAGCTCTGTTCGGTTGATTTCTGGTGAAGATCAATCCAACTCTAAGATATTGAAAACAAGTGAAGCTATGCAAATGGCAATAGATAACGGACTTGATCTTGTGGAGGTATCTCCGAATCAAGACCCTCCAGTATGTAGATTGATTGATTATGGAAAGTTTAAATACAATCTTTCAAAGAGAGACAAGAAAAATAGAAGTAAGACCACTCAAACACAGAGAGAAGTAAGGTTAAGGCCTGGCACTTCGAAACATGATGTTGAGTTGAAAATTAAAAAAGTAAGATCTTTGCTAGATGATGGATCAAAAGTTAGAGTGGCAGTTATGTTACGAGGAAGAGAAGCTGCTCATCCTGATTTTGCGATGAAAGTATTAAGGTCAGTAGCTGAAGGTGTAAAAGATATGGCTAAACTTGATAAAAGACCTTCAAATGAAGGAAGAACTTTGAGTTTAGTTGTTTCACCAGCCTTCCCTGTTGGAACTATGAAAAGTAAAGAAAAAGTTAATAAAGAATAAAATGCCAAAAATAAAAACTAACAAAGCTGCAAAAAAAAGATTTCATATTACTGGATCAGGTAAATTGGTTCGGACTAAAGGGCCTAAAAGCCATTTAAGAAGAAAGAAAGCTAAAAGAGTTAAAAGATTATTTGGTGGTAAAGTTGAACTGGATTCAACTAGAATTTCAGATAAAATAAAAAATCTAATATAGGAATTTTGAAGAAAAATGTCTAGAGTAAAAGGTGGAATGACCACCAAAAGAAAACATAAGTCTATACTTAAACAAGTAAAGGGCCATAGAGGTGCTAGTAGAACGAGAATTAGAGCTGCAAAGGAATCTCTAACACATGCCTTAAATTATTCTACGAAGCATAGACACCTTAAAAAAAGATCCATGAGGAGATTGGCTATAACCAGAATCAATGCAGCTGCAAGAGCTAACGGTATTTCTTATTCTAAATTTATGAATCTATTGATACAAAAAAATATTCAAATAGACCGAAAGTCATTAGCTGAACTTGCAGTTAGAGAACCTCAAGGATTTGCATCTATAGTAGAACAAGTAAACTCTTAAATTTCTAAGAATTTTATAGAGCTATCTATCATTATTACTCCAACAAGAATAAATAAGTAAAGCAAAGAATAAGTATAAGTAGAAACAGCTGAAGGTTTATCCAGTCTTTTATATAAATTGTAAGATTTTAGTATTAAAATTAATCCTAGAATTATGGAGCTTATTAGATAAATCCAACCTAGGCTTGTAGCCACTGTTACCGTGAGGGTAGTAATAAGAAGCAATAATATGCTGTAAAGAAAAATTTGTAAAGAAGCATTTTTTACTCCTTTTACTACTGGCAACATTGGGATTTTTGCCTTTTCATAATCATCTTTTATCATAATTGCTAAAGCCCAGAAATGAGGAGGAGTCCAGAAGAAAACAATTAAGAAAAGATAAAAAGATTCTAAAGTTATGTTATTGCTAATTGCAGCATATCCAACTAAAGGAGGAAATGCACCAGCTGAACCTCCAATTACTATGTTTTGAATTGTTCTACGTTTAAGGTAAAGCGTGTAGATTACAACATAAAAAAATCCTCCTGCAAAAGCTAAAATTGCTGCAAGCAAGTTATTAAAAAAATACAAAGAAATAAAAGAAACAATTGATAAAAAAATAGAGAATGTTAAAGCTTTTTTATGAGTTACAGACCCTTCTGCAATAGGCCTGTTTTTAGTCCTTCCCATATCTCGATCAATATCAGTTTCAAAATACATGTTTAATGTTGCAGCAGCTCCAGAAGCACAATATCCCCCTATGAATAAACCAAGGCATTCCAAAAAGCTGGGAACCCCTTCTTTTGCTAAGAATGCTCCACCAAAACTTGTGAAAATTAGTAAAGTAAGAACCCTAGGTTTTGTCAGAAGGAAATAATTTTTTATGTTTATAATCATTAACTTTTATTTATAGGTTTTTTTAGTTGTAATAACCATTATAATTAATACAGATACCATCCAAACTATCGTTGCAAGACCCAAGTGTATAGATCTAGACCAAACTGAGAAATCAGAAATTGGTATAGAGGCACCAATAAGAGTTTGAAGCATTCCTGTAATAAGTAGCAAGTACCCAATTCTTTGCAGTACTGAATCAGCATGATATTTTATTAAAACAATAGATAGTCTAAATATATGTATTAACAACCCTAAAGAAATCAATCTGTGAATCATATGTATCCACTGATTTGTGTATCTAGGGATCAAATAATCATCGCATAAGGGCCATCTATAACATACAGCTCCTGCTCCTTGCCATACAGCATAAGCGCCAGACAACAAAGCCCCTATTGCCAAAAAGGCTGTGATTAGGGATAGAGTTTTTACTTTTTTGCTAGCACTAACTTTATTGATATTTTCGGTAACAAAAGATGCGACCATTAAAGCTGCTATTAACTGAGCCCCAGCTAAGTGCACTGTTCTTATTGCAGGGTTCAATTCTGATAAAACAACTGCACCACCTGTTCCTCCAACAACTATTATTAAAAGAAGGCTTAATGAATAAATTTTTACAGTGAAGTTGAATTTTCTGTATATCAAATATGAAACAACGACCAAAATTATTGAAACTATTCCAAATAAAGTTCCTGAGGTTCTATGGCTCCATTCAATTATTGCATTAATATCATTTAATGGTGGAACCCACGAACCAAAGCAAGTTGGCCAATCAGGACATCCATCACCTGAATCTGTGACTCTTGTGAACGCACCGCAAGTAGGCTGAAAAAAAGAAAAGAAAATTCCAAGAAGTGCAAAAATTCGTAAGTTTTTTTTATTGGTAAATCTTTTTTTCTCCATATTTTAATTAGACTAAATTATTTGAAATTAATATATATTTAAAATGCTTTTCTAAAATAAAAATAAATAAAATGGCAATATTAGGAATAGAAACTTCATGTGATGAAACTGCTTGCGGAATAATTGACCTGCAAGGCAACATTTTGAGTAATGTAGTTGCGTCCCAAATAGAAACTCATGCCCCTTATGGAGGGATAATACCTGAATTAGCTTCAAGGGCTCATCTAGTAAATATCCATAAAGTTGTCGACGAAGCAGTCAAAATCTCAAAACTCTCTCTTTCTGATATTTCAGCTATTGCAGTAACTAATGGCCCAGGTTTAGCAGGTTCTTTGTTGGTGGGATTAAATTTTGCAAAAGGCCTTGCATCGTCATTAAATATTCCACTAATAGGAGTGAATCATTTAGAAGGACACATATCTGCTTGTTTTATAGAAGAAAATAGATTTAACTTTTCAAAAAAAGATCTATTCCCTTGTATTTCATTATTAATTTCAGGAGGACATACAGAATTAATTTTAATGAATGATTATGATTCTTATAAATTACTTGGTCAAACAAGAGACGATGCAGTAGGGGAGGCATTTGATAAAGTTTCTAGAATATTAGGATTAGGGTATCCAGGAGGCCCTGTAATTGAGAAATGGGCAAAGCTAGCTAAAAATCAAAATTATAAACTACCTAAAGCATGGCTGAATAGTGATGAAGAATTTAGTTTTAGTGGGTTAAAGACAGCTTCAAAAAATTTAGCTTTTGAAAAAATTTATAATAACAAAAAGCTTAACAATGATGAGATTAAAAATGAAATTTCAG
>Ga0066836_10002071_pt1 | contig 10676 bp, 9 predicted proteins | sample ETNtaG_18_FD_71568 | JGI IMG/M metagenome (GOLD analysis project Ga0066836, IMG submission 71568) | Marine microbial and viral communities from oxygen minimum zone, Eastern Pacific Ocean - ETNP201302SV91 | ecosystem: Environmental > Aquatic > Marine > Oceanic | place: Pacific Ocean: Eastern...
TAAGGCGCCAAAAGAATGAAAGGATAAATACTGTACTTATTACTGCGTATGATTATCCTCAGGCTTTGTTGGCAGACCAAGCTGGTGTTGATATTATTTTAGTTGGAGACTCTATGGGTATGACCACGCTAGGATATAAAACTACAATACCAGTTACAATGGATGCAATGATTCTACATTCAGAAGCAGTTGCACGTGGGGCAAAAAATGCTTTTTTAATAGGAGATATGCCATTTATGTCTTACCAACCATCTAATCAGATTGCTATTGAAAATGCTGGCAGATTTATCGAATCTGGTATGGATTGTGTAAAAGTTGAAGGCGCTATGATTAATAGAATTGAAGCTATTTGTAATTCTGGTATTATGGTTATGAGTCATTTAGGGTTAACACCACATACTAGGGCAAAACTTGGGGGATATAGAGTACAAGGTAAGACAGCAAAAACAACTGAAATTATTCTTGAACAAGCACTAGCTCTACAAGATGCAGGTTGTTCATTTTTGTTACTTGAAGCAATGCCTGTTGAATCTGCAGATTACATAACAAAAAAACTGGATATCCCTGTTTATGGTATTGGTGCAGGTGATAAAGTTGATGGACAATTAGTAATAATGCATGATCTGATAGGAATGTTTTGGGAATTTAAATCGAAGTTTGTAAAAAGATATTGCGAAGCTGGTGAAATAATAGAAAAAGCATTAGAAGAGTATTCGAATGACGTAAGGGAAGGCAAGTTTCCAACAAAAGAGAATTTTTATGCAATTAAAGAAGAAGAACTAGAAAAACTTTTAGGCGATTCAAGTTGGAAATATGAAAAATTAAGAGTAGAGAATCTTGCAAAACCTGGACATAGTGTCACTCCAAAAACAGGGAAAAATTAATTTTTTATATTTCTCTATATCTGATATTTAAATCATACATTATTCTGGATTAATTGAGCAAAATAAGATTAGCAGATTTTATAACTGAATATCTATGTAACATAGATGTTAAAAGTGTTTTTATGCTTTCAGGAACTGGTTCTATACATTTAGATGATGCTTTTGCCCATCAAAAAGGGATGAAATATACCTGTGCAAGGCATGAAGCAGCTGCAGTAATGATGGCAACGGCATCTGCAAAATTAACAGGGAATATCGGTGTTGTAATAGCAACAACAGGTCCTGGAGGTACTAATGCAATTGGGGGTGTAACTGAAGCTTGGGTAGATTCTGTTCCTGTACTTATTATATCTGGACAAGTATACACAAAGCAAATATCTAAAGGCATTAGGTCTTTTGGTGTGCAAGGATTTAATATTATAGAAAATGTCAGACACATAACTAAATACGCTACACAAGTTACTAACTCATTAGAAATACGATACCATTTAGAAAAAGCAGTATACAAAGCTCAATCATCGAGACCTGGACCAGTTTGGCTTGATATACCATTCAATATTCAATCCGAGATAATTGAAACAAAAGATTTATTATCATTTTCTTTTTCTAAATCTTTAATAAGCAATAGACACAGTAAACGAATAGTTGAAGTGATTCAAGTTATTAAGAATTCAAAGAAACCCGTAATTGTTTTTGGACAGGGTATTAGAAATGCAAATGCTATTCCAGAATTCAATAAATTATTGGATAAATTAAAAACTCCATCAATTGCTGCTAGAATGGCTATAGATATTTTGGAGTATTCAAATCCTTATTATTTTGGTTTTGGTGGAATGAGAGGTCAAATTGTGCCTGCGAAGATACTAAAAGAATGTGATTTGATTCTTGCGTTAGGAACAAGTTTTACTCACGCATTTGCTGGGCAAAATTATGATGAGTACAATAATGGTGCAAAATTAATAATGGTTAATCTAGATCATAACGAGATGAGTAAAAACAATCTTAAGGTTGATATTCCGGTAAAAATGGATTTAAAAGTTTTTATAATAGAAGTATTAAAACATCTTGAAGATTATTCAATAAATAATACAAAAAATATTTGGTTAAATAAATGTAATGAAATGAAAGATAATATTAAATATCCATCTACCAAAGGTAATCCAATTAATTCATATTTTTTCATTGAGTGTTTAAATAAATATTCTAAATCAAATAATATTTTTGTCAATGATGCTGGAAGTGCTAATTACATTTGTTCACAAGGATTAGAATTTAAAAAAGGTCAGAGAGAGTTAACATCAGGGGCATTCTATAGTATGGGTGTAGCAGTACCCTTGGCTATTGGCGCAAGTATATCAAAGCCTGATGCACAGGTTATTGCTATTACTGGTGATGGGTCTGTTGAATTAAATATTCAAGAATTACGAACAATTTCAATAAATAATCTCAATATTAAACTATTTATCATTAATAATGGAGGATATGCATCTATTAGAAAATCACAAGATGACATGGTTGGCGGAAGATATACAGATGATGTGGAAATATTAAACTTTTCAAAGGTTGCCAAAGCTTTTGAACTACCATTTTTTATTATTGATGACTATAAAAATTTTGATACTCTTTTACCAGATCTCTTATCCAATAATGAACCCGCATTAATTGAAGTAGTATGTGATCCAGCCCAAGAAATATTGGAAGTTTTTAAGGAATAAGATGATTTCAAATAATAATTATGAGCAACTAAAAAATAAAGCTGCGGTAATTCGAATTAGAGCACTGGAAGATGCTTTAAGGGCTGGTAAAGGACACCTCGGAGGTTCATTTTCTTGTGTTGAATTATTGGTTTCTTTGTATTATGGTGGATTTATTAGAATAGATCCAAAAATGCCTAAAGATCCTAACCGAGACTATTTTATTATGGGCAAGGGACATGCATGTTTGGCATTATATCCTATATTATCAGATCTTCAATTTTTTTCAAAGAAAATTTACTTAGAGTACGGTAAAAATGGTTCGCGTCTTGGAGGTCAGTTAGATACAAGTATCCCAGGTGTAGAATACAATACAGGTTCATTGGGGCATGCATTAGGTATTTGTGCTGGTATAGCAAAAGCAGCACAGATGGATAATCGTGAGATTCGTTCTATAGCCATGATTGGAGATGCTGAATGTGATGAAGGAAGTATTTGGGAAGCAATAATGTTTGCAGCAGAAAATAAATTAAAAAATTTGATTTGTATAGTAGATCGTAATCGATTATCAGTTACAAAAAAGATTGATTCTGAGGTGTTGTTTGGTGATTTTAAGAAAAAAATGAATCTTTTTGAATGGAATTGTCATGTAATAGATGGACATAATTATAATGAAATATTTGAAGCACTTGATAAGACAACTTTTTCAAAAAAACCGACAATTATATTAGCTAATACTATTAAGGGTAAAGGTGTGAGTTTTATGGAAAATGATATTAAATGGCATCATTCCATTCCCTCAGAAAATGAAATTAATATTGCACGGGAAGAACTTGGAATAACAAATGTTAATATATGAAACTTGATCAAGTTGATATAAGAGATGCATTTTTTGACCAATTATATTTAAGAGGTTCAGAAAATAAAAACATAGTTATTCTAAGTGCCGATATGGATGCATTTAGTTTAAGAAAATTTTCTAGGGAATTTCCAGATCAATATATTAATGTAGGTGTAGCAGAACAAAATATGATCAATATTGCTGCAGGTCTTGCCCTATCTGGTAAGTCAGTTTTTTGTTACAGTATAGCATCTTTTGCAACTCTAAGATGTTATGAGCAAATAAAAGTTAATTTATGTAGTCTAAATCTTCCTGTGTCAATAATTGGTGCGGGAGCAGGGTTTTCCTTTGGTTATGATGGGCCAACCCATCATGGTCACCAAGATTTGTCATCTATGCGTTTATTACCGGAAATTACAATATTGGAACTAAGTTCAAATGATTTAGCAAAAAAATCTATTGATTATTTAATTATGAATAAAGGGCCTTTGTATTTAAGGCTAGATAAAGGACCATTCCCAGATTGGAGCGATTATAAAATAGATTTTAATAAAGGATATAGAATTATAAATCCTCTTGAGGAAATAAACCTAATCTCTAATGGTTTTATGGCTAAAGAGTCCATAGAAGTAGCAAAAAAACTAAAGTTAAAAGGTATAAACTGTGGGGTCATTGATTTATTTAGAGTTAAACCATTACCTGACAAATTGTATGAAGAAATCATTTGTAGATCAAAAAAAATTATTACGATTGAAGAAAGTTGCAAAACTGGTGGTTTAGGTACTGCTTTATCAGAAGTAATTGCTCAGAATAAAAACAATTGTGATTTACAAGTTATTGCTGCTCCAGATAAACAATTCATTGAATACGGAGAGAGAGAATGGTTTCATTCAAAATATAATTTAAATGATAAAGGAATCGTTAGTTTAATAATCAATAATTTATGAAGGTTTTCAGGATTTATTTTTTCACTTTACATCTTAACTTGTAATTACATAAAGCTATCTTGAAATATAGAAAAATATTTAATACGTCTGATAAAATATCATTAATTGGTCTTGGCACAGGATTTGGTGGTAATAAAGCTCGAATTTCAAAGTATAATGATAGTCACATAAAAACTGTACAAACAAGCATAGATCATGGAATAACCTTTATAGATACAGCTGAAGAATATGGTATGGGGCAAGCGGAGGTGGTTATAGGAAAAGCTATTAATAAAGCAAGAGATAAAGTATTTGTTTCAACAAAAGTATCAGCAGAAAATTTAAATTTTAAAAGTGTTATTAAATCTGCAGAAGATAGTCTAAAAAGGTTAAATACTGATTATATTGATTTATATCAAAATCATTGGTTGAATCCACTAATACCACTAGAAGAGACTCTAATTGCAATGGATAGACTAATTCAAGATGGTAAAATAAGATATGTTGGATTATGCAACGTATCTTTAGATGAATTAATAAAAGTAAAAAATAATCTTCCTAATAGCTCTTTAAGGTTTGTACAAATGGAGTATAATCTAGTTGATAGAGAAATAGAACAAGATATTTTACCCTTTTGTAAGAAAGAAAATATCATATTGATTGCTTATAGTCCTTTGTTACAAGGTAAAATATGTAATAAAGATAAGTATAAAATATTACAAGGAATAGCAACTAAACATCAAAAGTCTGTTTCTCAGGTCGTATTAAATTGGATTATTAATAATAATTCTATAATTGCTATTACAAATACAAATAATCTTAATCATTTAAAAGAAAATTCAGAGTCCACTGATTTTATTTTAACTAAATCAGATTTGGAGATTATTAATATAACTTTTAAACCTAAATATATGGCTATACCATTAGAACAAATTCACATCCATGATAATAATAATGATAGCGTAGAAATATGTAGAACAATGCAAGATGCATTGAAAAACAAGGCTAATATGATTCCAAGCCCTAAAGAATTAGCAGATTACATAAAAGATGGAAAAAAAATAAAGCCAATTAAAGTAAAAAATTGTCAAAAACTTAATAATAAATATGATTTGATTGAAGGTAGATTACGTTACTGGGCTTGGTCTATAGCTAATGGTGATGAACCAATTGTGGCAATAAATATTGACTATTAACTAAGATAGAAAATCAGATATCCATCGCTCGTTGAGAGAAAAATTAGTATTAAACTGTATTCCTAATAGATTATTTTAAATGAGATACTCATAGAAAATAGCATATTGTGTCGTTATCTGTACAAAACCTCATTGATTGTCATTTAGATAATCCTATTATAGCACAAGGTTCTACTGGTGCAGGTAGTAAACATATAGCTACGGATGCTTCAATAAAAAATAAAATTGAGGTATTACTTTGTGGGATCAAAAATGGAATAAAAATTATAGATACCGCACCTAGTTATGAAGATGGGCATGCTGAAGAAATTGTTGGGCAAGTTATTCAACGGATAAATAGAGATAATATAATTTTATGTACTAAGTTTGAGCCAGATTCAAACTCTTACCATGGTGTTATTAAATCAGTAGATCAAAGTTTAAAAAGACTTCAAACAGATTATATTGATATTTATCAAGCTCATTGGCCAAATCCAGAAATACCGATATCAGAAACAATGAGAGCACTCAATGAGTTATTGGACCAAGGAAAAATCAGATATATAGGAGTTTGTAATTTTACTAAGAATGAAATTATAGAAGCAGAAAAATATCTTAAGAATACAAATATTGTAAGTATACAAGCAGAGTACAATTTAAATAATAGAATGGCGGAAAATGAATTATTCCAGTTTTGTAAATTAAATAGAAAATTATTTTTTGCATATAATCTTTTTAATCAAGGCCGTCTAAAGAAAAATAGTTTTATTGTTTCCTTAGCAAATAAATATGGTGTAAGTGTGCATCAAATTATAATTAATTGGTCAATTGAAAATAATTTTGTAATACCTATTTTGAATTCAATTAGTAAAGACCATACATTGCAAAATGCGAAGGCAATTAACATTAATCTTACTCGGAAAGATATATACTCTATTAATAATAAATTCAGAAATCAAACCAAGTTGATAGATACAAAGGATATTCAGGTAATAGATTATGATATAGATGATACACATAAAATCTATACAAATATTGATGATGCTATAAAAAATAAATTCAAGATAAAACCTAGTCCAGTTTCTCTATCGAAAGAGATTGAAAAAGGGAGATTACTAAAGCCCATTGATTTGGTATTGAATAAACATTCAAAAAATTCAAAATATTTATTATTACATGGTAGAATTAGATATTGGGCATGGGTGATTGCTTATAATGGGAAAAAACCTATTCCAGCAAATATTTTAGATCTAGATTGAAAAAAAGAATTTGAAACAAGATAGGAATAACAATTTTTTTTATAAAAAAAAGAAGATATTAGTAACTGGTGGGACAGGAACTATTGGAAGTCTATTAGTAAAGAGATTAATTGATTATGGTGCAGAAGTAACAATTGCTTCTCTAGATAGTTTTGATCGTGCAAAAACGGTTTTAGGTAACACATTGAATTATCATTGTATTGATTTAAGAGACCAAAATAACTGTATGGAAATTGTAGAAGGGCATGAATTTATTTTTCATCTTATGGCTGTTAAAGGGAATACTCAGAAAGGTATTTCAAATATATCAAAGGCATACGTCTCCCATTTACAATGCAATACAAATATGATGGAAGCAGCTTTTCAAAATAAAGTTAAAGGATATTTATTCATAGGAAGTATTTGTGAATATCCAGCTATTGATATCCGCCATGAAGATGATGCATGGAACGGCCCACCACAAGCAAATGATAAATGGGCAGGTATTTCCAAACTAGCTGGTGAAGCCCAAGCGGAGGCATATTTTCATGAATTTCAGTGGGATGCTGTTAAAATTTTAAGACTTTCAAACGTATATGGTCCATATGATGACTTTAGTCCTATAACAGGCCAAGTAATACCATCATTAATTGCTAAAATGATTAATGCCAATGGGAAAGAAGTCATCATTGCAGGTGATGGTAGTGCCATAAGGGATTTTATTTTTTCCGATGATACTGTTGATGCAATGTTATTAGCTATGAGTGACGCTCCAAGTTGTTTACCAATAAATATAGGTAGTGGTAAAGGATGTAGTATCAAAGAACTTGCTGAAACCATTGGCAGTCTAGTCCCAATAGAGCCAAAATTAATATTTGATTCATCTCTTCCGACTGGTGATAAAATTCGTGTTCTAGATACTAGAAGGGCTAAAGAAGTATTAGGTTATAAACCAAAAACCACTATCAAAGAAGGGATAAAGAAAACTATAGAATGGTATATGAAAAATAAATCTATAGCAGATTTAAGAGGAAAAGAATTGCATGGATGAACGTAAAAGAATTATAGTACTCTCTTTTTCAGAAATTATAGATAGACTATCAATTCTTAATATTAAAAGATTTTTTAATAAAAAGGATTCTATTGCATTATCAAAAGAAATACAAAAACTTTCTAATGATATTGATCTTTTTTTAGACAAGCATAAAATATTATGTAATGCTCAACATTTTCGCTTAATTATATCTTTAGCTCAGATCAATTTGAGTATTTGGCTCATCAAAGAAGAAATGACTAATAACAAAAATAATTATTTAAAGAATATGAAATTAGGTCACCAACTAAATGGGATTCGTAACCAAATAAAAAATAAGATTCTAAAAATTAATGGTTTATCAGAAGTGTCTTATGAAAAAACAAACACAGCTAGAGATAATCTAAGCGGGTGGTTTATTAGCGCTTTAAATGGGAATAATGATTCCATAAATAATAATAATGGGGAAAATGAATACAAGTATTTATTATCTGAATTATTTGATAGAATGACAATATGCCAAATAAAAGAAATGTTATTTGAGAAAAAACAAAGGGAAGCTATTACCATTGATTTAAATAATATTTCTCATGATATTGATTTAATAATAAATAGTCGGAAGATTAATAATTCAGGTAAAATTATCAATCTTGTAATCATTTTAGGACTATGTAACCTAATAGCATGGCGTGTAAAAGATAAAATGGAATTGGGATTAGATGATTATGATATAAACTTGCATTACTCTACTCAAATAATTAGTCTCAGGAATTTTGTTTTAAATTTATTAATAAAAGAATTTCAAGAAGAAACTAGTATTAATAGTAAAGCCATATTTTTTGAGGATCCTCTAGATATAAGCATTGCTTCTATTATTAGAGATCTAGAACAAAATAAATAAAATGATAAATAATTGAAAGAATGAATAATTTATGGAAAATGATATTTTACAATTAACTATTCAAGATATAGCATCTCTTTTTGACGTCTCAGAGTCAGATATAGGCCCAATAGGTAATCCAATTATAAATAATAATGATTTTAGATATAAAAAAATTAAAAATAAGGAAAAAGATAACCTAATAATTGAAATTTTAGAAAAGATAGATGATAATCAATTATGGGTTTCTGGTAATGATAAACAAGATATTTGGCAAAAAGGGTGGTCAGAAAATCTTGAGGATTATAAAAAAAATCAAGATAATGCATCATTAATACCGAAATTTATTGTTCCTAATCGCGCCATGCGTCTATTTTATGAATATATAATTCCTACTTCAGGTGACTTTGAATTTAATGTTATTGATATTTATAGAAGATGGCTTTTCATTAAATATTTATCAGATGCCAAAAATATATTTGAATTTGGCTGTGGATCTTGTCAACATTTACCTATCTTATCAAAACTTTTTCCTAATAAAAAAATTCATGGTTTAGACTGGGCACCTATTACAAAAGAGATTATTGATCAGATTATAAAAAACACAGGATGGAATCTTGAAGGGCATATTTTTGATATGTATAATCCATATGATTTGCATGAATTAAATAGTGAAAGTGGAATTTATACTTTTGGTGCAATGGAACAACTAGGAAATAAGTTTTATCCATTTATCGAATATCTTCTATCAAAAAAACCTAAAATAATAATTAATGTTGAAACTATTATTGAATTTTATAATAAAAATAATTTAGTTGACTACCTTGCATTAAAATATGTTAAAAAAAGAAACTACTTAAATGGATATCTTACATTTTTAAGACAACTAGAGAATGAAGATAAAATTAAAATTATAAAATCAAATAAAGTTTGTTTTGGCAGTCAATATCATGATCCATATTCACTAACAATTTGGTCTGTTAATTAATTTTTATTTATGATAAAATCAAAAATATTAAAATCTTTTACTAAAAAAAAGGTATTGGTAACTGGTGGTACAGGTATGATTGGAAGGGAAATAGTGAAAATTCTTTGTGAAGTTGGATCTGATGTTACAATAGTATCTCTTGATGAAATAATTATTGATAATAGAGCCAAGCATATAAATGCAGACCTCACTGATTTTAATGTTTGCAAATCAGTTACAGATGGGATTGATTATGTATTTCATATTGCAGGAATAAAAGGTTCAATTGAAGTAACAAAATCAAAACCAGCCAATTTTTTTGTTCCATTACTAATGTTTAATACTAATATCTTGGAAGCTTCTAGAATTAATGGTATAAAAAAATTAGTATATACAAGTTCTATTGGAGCATACTCTAATGCCGAAGTTTTTATAGAAACTAGTAATCGAGAAGGTTTTCCAATGGACACTTATCCTGGTTGGTCTAAACGAATGGCGGAATTACAAATTAAAGCTTATAAAGAGCAATATGGATTGGATTGGTCAGTTGTTCGCCCATGCAATGTTTACGGACCGGGTGACAATTTTGATCCTCATAATGCTATGGTTATTCCTTCTCTTATGATGCGAATACATAGAGGTGAAAATCCATTGGTTGTTTGGGGAGATGGTTCAGCGATTAGAGATTTTGCTTTTAATCGAGATATTGCTGAAGGTATTATTCTAGCACTGCATTATGGCACTAGAGGTGATTTTGTAAACCTTGGCAGTGGAAAGTGTGTCACTATCAAAGAACTAATCCAAACCTTACAAAGTTTTATTGATTTCAATTATAAATTTGACAATTCTAAGCCATCTGGTTTTCATAAAAGAGTAATGAATATAGATCGCGCCCGTGATTGGATTAATTATAATCCTACAACCTTGCTTGTAGATGGTTTGATAGAGACGTGGAATTGGTTTCAAAAAAATCAAGATGAGTATTTAAAAAGAAAAAATTATTTTGTAGATGAATGAATGTAGAAGAGTCACAACTAT
>Ga0066836_10002072_pt1 | contig 10674 bp, 11 predicted proteins | sample ETNtaG_18_FD_71568 | JGI IMG/M metagenome (GOLD analysis project Ga0066836, IMG submission 71568) | Marine microbial and viral communities from oxygen minimum zone, Eastern Pacific Ocean - ETNP201302SV91 | ecosystem: Environmental > Aquatic > Marine > Oceanic | place: Pacific Ocean: Eastern...
CATTTATATATTTTCCATAGTGAATCTCCATAGGTTTATTTCTATCATGGAATATATAAATACACTCCCAGCTACCTACTCTCTTTCCCATTTCAAAATTTCCTTTTGAGTAGCAGGTAACTTCGCTGCTAGGCAAAAGTCCCATGCATTCATAAAACCCGTTCCATTTGCCTTGGGATTGGTTGCCCTTTTCCCAGCCATCCTTGTGAGTGAATTTTACATACCCATTCCTTTTGCTATTTATATCTACTACCTTTTTCATAATTTTTTTAAATACAAAATTTTCCTACCACATCTATTTCTTTATCGTCTTCTTTATTAAAAGTTAAAAAGTAAGTGTTTCTCTTGATTAAGAGATAAGTTGATAAAGGAAGCCCAATTAGAACCAAAAGAAACATAAAAACTAGTTGAGTTGAAAAATCACGATAAGCAAATGCTAGTAATAACAAACATATAAATGATGTAATGGCTAAGGAAAAGCCAAAAAACTTATGCGGTTTATGTTTATACATCTATCTCCTTAGCCTCTACATACTCATACTCAATAAAAGATTTACACATTGCTTTGCTCTGATCCATTACATAATCAAGCCCACGAATATCGAATCTATCTTTAAAGTAATCAGATTTAATATCTAGAATGTCTGCACTTCTAATGGTTGGGAAGTTTTTTATACCTAGCACATACCAATCCTCTTCAGCTACCTTAACTTTAAAAGTAACTTTCTTAGGCCTCATAAAGTTAAAAACTATCTGACCGTCTATCTCTTGATCATCCTTGAATTCATTTTTCTCGTAACGAACAAAGGTTAGTGCTTTGCAAATACAAAATGGTCTACTCATCTCAAAGGCAAGATACGAGTCAGATTTTTCTGAGGGTTTTCTTACCATTAAATGATCTGGTGTATAAGATTCTATTCTCCATGAATCGAGTGTTTGAATACTTACCCCAGCTAAAGATTTATGAGTAAATGAAATAATGAATAGAATTAGAATGTGCGAGATGAGCTTCGTTTTAATGATCATTGCATTGAAGGTGGTGATTTAGGATCTACAAATGAAGAGAAGAAATCTCCATGCTCAGAGGTGTTCTCTTGTAATTCTTTTCTTCGATTAAAAGCATTATCAACAGACTCGTTAAGATAATTCTGAGCTTCTTGTCTAGCAAACTCTAAATCTAGTTGATCTTCAAAATATCGACTAAATGACATCCACATCATGCATCGGTAAATTTCACCAGGTTCAAGACCTAGATCTAATAAATATTCCATAAGACTGTGAGTGGTCAACATTATTCTTTGAATGTCGTTTTCAATTTCGGATTCATCGGGAAAAGATATTTTTAACTCTGTTTCTTCTTTAAGGTCCTTTACATCCACAAAGATATATTACATGGGCTATACGACAATTTGTGTCGCAGTAATATCAGTTGAAGTGACGCGAATGAAAGTCTTGAATATCTGGATCAACCAATGCATCTGAAACTTTTAGCTCTCTTAATAGCATTAGAGAATTTAAAGTCTTGCATCGACTAAGGGCTACATAAGCCTGGCCTGTAGCAAAAGCACCATCACCTAAATCAATTGAACAGCTTTCTAAAGTTAATCCTTGAGCTTTGTGAATGGTAACCGCCCAACCTAATTTGATAGGGAATTGCTTGAAGGAAGACACAACTTCTTCGTAGACTTCATCCAAGTCGTCGTCGTAAGTGTACTTAACCTTCTTCCACTCTTCTCTTTCTACTTTATATGTCTTGCCCTCAATTTTTATCTTTATGCATTTTTTTTTCTTATCTAGGCATTCTGTTACCGTTCCAACTGAACCATTGACCCACCTGCCCTCGCTATCATTTTTAATAAACATTACTTTAGCGCTTTTTTTTATCTTTAACTCTCTAGGTGCCGGAAGATCATTTTCTTTTAATTCACCAAACTCTTTTGAAAGAATTACTTCTTCAGGATTGTCATTGCGCGAAAGTTTATGAAGATTAATATCTTCTGCTCTATTCTTTCTAGATGTAAGAGTCATGAAGGGCTCAACCTCCAAAGTCGGGTCGTAACAACGATTATTAATAGTATCTATTGTTTTATCTAAATCCACTCCGAGCCTTACGTTATTCAGAAGATCATAGAAGACTTCATCTTCTTCTTGCCTAAACGACTTGGATAGCTCAAAGAAAATAGGTTTTTTAAATGCTTTAAAGCTAAGAGCATCAAAGAAATAAACAGAGTCATATTTAGAATAAATAGTATTTTCTTCGTGATCTTTAACAATTGGAGGTAGCTGAAACAGATCTCCGCAAGCAAGAACACTCACACCTCCAAAAGGGTCAACGCTATTTCGATGTATCTGCAATGTTTCAGATATTGCATCTAACATCGGTGCTCTAACCATTGATATCTCATCAATAATAAGAAGGTCTAGGTTTTTTAAAAGCTTAGCGAATCTAGGGTCTTTAGATTTCGTTATCTCCGGGATAATGTCAAACCCTATTCGAAAAGCTGAATTAATGGTGCTTCCGCCTATATTTAGAGCTGCTATCCCTGTCGGCGCTACCACCATCTTTTTAAGATCTAACTGATTTCTAACATGCTCAAGCATAGTGGATTTGCCTGTACCAGCAGCGCCTGTTAAAAAAATAAATTCCTGGGAATCGCTATCCAACAATTCTATTATCGAGCTTTTTATAAAATCAAAAGATCCTTCTTTGGCCTTTTCTTTCTCCATATTTTTAGCTTCTTTCTTATATTCTTAAGAATTATACAACTACACACGAAGTAAAGGACTATTTGAATTTTTCCTAATTTAATTGCGGACTCACTAAATTTTGCTCTATTAGTGAGATGTGATTCGGTTCTTTCAAGATTTTCCTTTTGGCATTTGCCAAGAAGAAAATATCTTTATTCTTGTTTTTATATTCAAATGTATCGTAAATTTCAAGTTGCGCTTTCCGTGTAAATCTTGAGTGATCAAGATTAAGAATAATGTTTGGCGAAAATCTAGAACAACACCCCCCATATTCTTTTATAGCGGGAATATATATATCAGGGTGTCTTCTAATCGTAAAATGACAAAGATGGAAAATCTCTAATGGGTCATCGGTGATCTCGTTTAGAAATTTTTTATTACATCTAAGCTCTTTCGAGGCATGCTTCAAAGAGCTGGGTATTTTATTAAACGCCTTTAGAACAACTTCTTTATCGTTTTTTAATCTATTAGACGCATATTTAAGAGCATGCGGCTTTTTTTCTAGTGCTAAAAGCAATAAAGGTTTGTTATCTCTCAGCCTCCTAGACCCAAACTCAAAATTACTAGCTCTTATTTGAACGGCCTGTTTCATAAACCTAAGATCATCCTTTAATTCTGTTGATATAAACATAAAAGCAACCCTATTTCCTGACCTTGACGAGTTTTGTAGGGCTCGTAGAACTAATTTTTTATTGTTCTTTAGCCGGTCAGACCAATATTTCAAGTTTGATGGTGAGCTTAATATACTAACGATCTCTTCATCATCTCGTAGTCTGTCTGATAGGAGACTGAAAAAATTATTTAGAGTAGAACCATCAAGTAATAATTTCTTAATAAATGGTTTGTTATCCCTATAATAATATGGAAGTTCCTTAATAAAAGAAGGTTGAATAAAAACAAGTTCTAATAAAATCTCATTATCCCTTAAATCTAAAGGAATAAGTCCATAAAGATCTTCACCGTACATGTTCCAATCACACCCAACTAAACGCGAAGCCTTTATACATGTCATTATAATTTCTTTATCACTTCTTAAAGATTGATTTATACATTCAAGTAATGGAAGGCCGCATATGGATGATGCTTTAAGAATAAACTCTTTATCTGATAACAGCCTTTTGGGGAGTTCATAAATAATTCTTTTATCTAATTTAATAAAATTAAGGGCCTTTTCGCTGTCTATATCTCTTTTAAGGATTCCATTTAATTTACGCGTATTCCACCATCTTGCATATCCATATGTACTGCTATTGTTATTTCTTAAGGCTAAATCAATACAATCACTATCAAGCCTAAAGTCGTAGGAATACCATAAATTTTCTGCGTTATCCTGTATTGATTCTAATACAATATTCTTATCATTTTTAAGAGACCGCTTTAGATAAGGTAAATAAGGTTCGTTTAATCTTTTTAAAATTGGGATTGCCTCTTTATCAAAACTGCCTAAGGGCAATTTGTTAGTTGGAAAAAAATGAGATTCTTGTTTGATAGCTAATTCTAGTATTTCTAAGTCGGTTCTTAGGATTCTAGGGACATCAAAAAAACTTGAACCATTATTTAGGAGCTTTATATGTATTTCTTTATCAAATTCGATTTTAGGACCTAAATCTTTAAGAGACCACGGATATAATGCTACTCCTGCGTCCAAAGCCTCTAGTATAAATTTTTTATTGGACAACAATTTGCCGTCTAACCAATACATAGATTTTTCATCCGTAACCTTTTTAAGATTTAGGTCGTAGTCAAGTCTTAAATCTAATGGAGCGCCTTCAAGGAAATTCAGAGGTGTAATAAGATAGATCTCTTTATCTTTTTTCAATCTAGTTGAAATGAAAGTATAGAAAAACGGATTTATGGGAATCATTTTTAGAACAAAATCTTTGTTATCCCTTAATCTTTTTGATATTTTGGGAAAATCTACTTCCAGCCCAATTAAATTGTCTAAAAGAAAATCTGCATTATCTCTTAAACAATCAGAGAGCTGTCCGATTAATCTTGGGGCTTCCTTTAAGACCAATCTACCTACATCCTGATCCTTCTTAAGTTCTAAGGATGCGTATTTAATTCTATCAATGTCATAAGAAAGAATTTCCAATAATTGATTTTTATCAAAATACTTTATGTTTTCTGGTACCTTTCCCTTTTCTAATTCTGACATACTTCCTTTCCCTACTTGATTGCAGATACTTTCTATCGTAGTTACGTCAATTAGTGACGGATAAGAAATTTTGTAAATGACACTTTCTGTCGTTTGCTCTTAATAATATATGCGCATGAAAGATAAAAAAGACGAAATACAACTTACCTTTATATTTGAAGATCAGCTTGAACTTCATTTAATTTAATTTACTAAATTGAAAAAATTTCCCAATCAGTTCCCCAACCCAAACTGGGCCGCAGAAGATTGGGAAATTTTATTATCAAAATCTGGTAGTTCTTTATCCATGGCTCCAGATGAGATCAAAAATAATAAAACCTTAGTGCTAAAAGCAATAAATAAATCTTCTTTAGCAATTGAATTTGCTTCAGCTAATTTAAAAGACGATCTAGAGGTAGCCTGTTCTTTGATAGATAGTTGGGAAATAAACTGTCACTCATCACCTAAATCATTTATTTTTTTAAGTGACAGGATAAGATCAAACCAAAATTTCTCTAAAAAGGCATTGGATAAGGATTTAGGAGTTTATAGGTACTTAAATAAAGAATTTATAGTAAATCCAAACTTTTATCTAAAAGTATTCTCAGCAGATAACTGGAATTATTTAGTTTTTCCAGGTTTTTCAGATAACTTGGACATGAATTTATTCCTTAATATAGACTTATCATCTTTAAGCTTTACAAGAAGAATTGTTATAGCAACTGAATTCTTTAATTTAAAACCAAACTTAAAAGAAGATGGTTTCTACTCAGATATTTTTAGAATTTCTAGTGCGTTAAATAGCTTAAATTTAGAATATTGGGAAATATGTCACTGCGATGAATTAATTCTATTTAGAGATTTCCCTAGAAAAAGAGAAAAGACTTATAGGGATTGCAAAGAATTAGGAAAGAATTGCCCTTCATGTCATCCACCTTTTTGACCAGAATTTAAATTTGTTAGATTCTGATGAATGAAATCCGTCTGCACTTGCAATATGTCTGCCAATAATTAAAGCTATGTCTTGAACTTTTGGATCTGTTATTAGGTTATCAAATAAATCCTCCTCGTCTTCGGTGACTAAACTTCCTGCGAGCTCTTCTTTAGATTTTAGATATGATATAACTTCATCAATTAGACTCATCATACTTAAATCCATATATTCTCCATAGAGATCAAAATAAAGTTTCTTTAATAAAGGTGCTTCTATTAATAGTTCTTTAATTTCTTCTTTCGACACTTCGCCATCTTGAGCACTTATATAAATGGAAAATAATATGATGGACTCAACAGAATTAGGTATTATTTTAATCATACATACTCCACAATCTTTTTGCTGAAAGTCTAAATTCATCTCTAAGTTTTTTAGGAGCTAAAACCTCAACCCTGTCTGCAAAACCCTGAATCCAAAATCTTAATTCCATATCATCTACAACCTCATCTTCTACAATTATATATCCATCTTTAGAAAGTCTAATTTTTTGAGATTTTGAAATGGGCGTCTCATAGAGATGCCCTCCTGCCATTTGACTGAATTTCAGTTTTATCTTAATTCTTTGTTTAGATAATTTAAATCCAAGTAAATCTTTTACTAAATCTTGAACTTTCTTGTTTTCTAAAGCGCTGGTATTTTCTAATACCTTTATCTCTTTAAACCTATGAAGAGGTAGATAAACTGGGTTATTTTTTTCACTATCAAAAGAACAAATTAAATAGGACACTCTGCCCCTATAAACCAAACCTCCAGGGTGTAATTCATAAATAGATGGTTCTTTTTTATATTTTGAAGTGTACTTAACACGAATCATCTTGCTGTCCCACAGAGCTTGATGCGCAGTTGAAAGTATTTCAGCAGACACCTTAGCTTGGCTCAACTGGAATCCTTCATTTAAAGTTAACACTTTATTCTTCCAGTTTTTCATCTTTTTTGCTGAAATCATATTCAAGACAGCTTCCGCTTCTTTTAAGTAAGGCGTTATAGGGTCTAAAGACTTGTTTGGCAGCAGAGGATTTAAGTAATCAAATGCCAATTGCAAACAAACTGCTTCTCCGGGACTCATTCCAGAAGATTTTTTAGCGTTTAAGGGAAGCTTGTATCCAAAAGGCTTAGAACGATCATTAACTGTTATGTTTTGGGGAAAGATGTCTGGCAATTCAGCTAAATCTCTTTCAACCGTTCTTTGAGATACGTCAAACCCTTCTTGATTAATTAGCTTGGAATGAATTTGTTTAGCAGTTAAGTAAGTAGGGCCCATCATTCCTAAGATTACTAAGCCTCTTCTGATAGCTTCATTATGTGCTGGTTTTTTCATGTTTCCTTGCGACACTTTCTGTCATTTAAGTAAACCATACTCTGCCAACTAATCAAAGGAGATAAATGTGAAAAAACTTTCAATTAACAAATTAACAATCTTTCTAAATAAGCTTATTGAACATAATGTTCTTAGTTCGACAATGATCTGGGGCGCTCCAGGAATAGGTAAATCTTCAGTTATATCTCAAATAGCTAAATCAAATGACCTAGAACTTATAGATTTAAGAATAAGTCAACTGGCTCCAACAGATCTAAGGGGGTTGCCTGTACCGGCCGACAATAAAGCTCATTGGTTCCCTCCTGAATTTCTACCAACTGAGGGAAAAGGAATTCTGTTCTTGGATGAAATCAATATGGCACCGCCTGCAGTACAGGGAATTGCTCAACAACTCATCTTAGACAGGAAAGTTGGAAGCTATATAGTGCCTGATGGTTGGTTTATTTGGAGTGCTGGGAATAGAAAAGAAGATCATGCTGCTGTTTTTGATATGCCCGCACCGCTAGCGAATAGATTTATTCATTTAGAAGCTCAAACAGACTTACAAGAATTTAAGTCTTACGCTTTAAAGAATAACATTGATGACAAAATTATTTCATTTCTAAATTTTAGACCTAAGCTTTTGCATAAAGTTGACAAAAACTCACCAAGTTGGCCTTCACCTAGAAGCTGGTCTATAGCGAATGACTTACTTAAATGTGGTGTAGACGTTGATCCAGCTATAGGGAATGCGTGTGCAACTGAGTTTCGATCATTTTGTAAGATCTATAAAACCTTACCTGCAATAGAACCCATATTAAAAGGTGAATCTAAACCAGAATTTCCTGAAGACCTTTCTGCAAAATATGCTTTAACTTGCGCCCTTAGTGTTAGAGCAAAAAACCTAAAAGAGGTTGAAAATGTTTTCACTTATTTGTCTTCAAAAGCCTCCATGGAGTGGTTAAATCAAAGTGCTTTTGATGTAACAAATATATGGAAAGATAAAAGTAATAAATCAGATCTTGTCGATATGATAGTTAAGAATAAAGATTTAATGAAAGTCGCTGAAACTATCTCTAAATTATTGGCTGCGTAATGAAATTTGAAGACGTTATTACCAAATGCACTCTTCAAGTTAGAGAAGAGTGTCAATTTTTTGGTGCCTTAATGTTATTTGCGGAGATTAAAAAAACCAATAAATACGATACAGCAGCAACTGACGGAAAACATATCTATGTTAATGAACAGTTTCTATTAGGTCTTAGCAGTCAGAATCAAAATGCTTTGATATTGCATGAGGTTCTGCATATGGCTCTACTTCATGTAACCAGAAGGGGCATCAGGGATGTTAGATTGTGGAATATAGCCGCAGATATAGTTGTAAATAATCTAATTCTTAAAAATACTAATTTTAGTTTACCTAAAGGGGCTATCTTAGAAGCTGAGTATGAAGAATATTCAGTTGAAGAAATTTACGAGAAGATTCTTAAAGATCCAGAATGGAAGAATGAAAAAATTCCAATAGAAGATATTTTGTCCGTAGAAGACATAGATGCTCTGTCAGAAGATGAAAAAGCAGAAATAGAAGGTTATTGGAGAGATAAAGTACAAGTTCTTACGAATTCTGAATTAAACGGAACTATGCCTGGAAACATTCCTGGAGGCATGCAAAAGGAAATAGAAATTTTACTTGAACCAGAGGTGGATTGGAGGCACGCTTTGTGGAAATTTGTGGCTAAAACGCCCGTAGATTTTGATGACTTGGATAGAAGATTCCTACATAAGGGCTTATATATTGAAACCTTATCGGCAGATGCCTTGGAAGTGAATGTATGCATAGATACAAGTGGCTCTATTTCTTCTCACTTACTCGATAAATTCCTTGCTGAATTGAAAGGCATTATGAGCTCTTATCCACATGTAACGTGTAATCTATTTTATGCAGACACCGATTTATATGGCCCTTATGAAATAGACTCAATAACAAGTGTTCCTGGGGCCGAAGGTTTTGGGGGAACTTGTTTTAAGCCTTTTTTTAATTTTTTAGACAAGGGCAATAGCAACCTTATCTCAAACAACAATAGAGTAGCTGTATATTTTACTGATGGTTATGGCACTTTTCCTGAAGAATCTCCTTGTCAAACTATGTGGTTAGTACCTAGAGACTGCCTAGAATCTAGTGAATTTCCTTTTGGTGAGGTTATAAGGATTTCAAGTGAATAAAAGTCCATCTAACACTAGGTATAACTTAGATAATCTAAAAGAAATAATAGATCAGAAAATAGACCTTGAAGCTATTGCAGAAATCTTTAAATACGGTTTAGAGGTTGTAAAATGTAATAAGAATGTAACTAGCCTAGTGAAAATATCTAACCTTCACTCGCAAGCGTATTTAGATATTATTGAAATAGCTTCAATCTGTAACCTGTTATTTCACAATAAAACTTTAATGTCTCATGCTGTCAATAAAAAAAGTTACTTACTTAAGTATTGTCCCGAAGAGTTTAAAGATGATGAATATCTTATAAAGCAAGCATTGATGGCTACAAAACAGGGAATAGTCCTTAGGCATGCTTCAAAAAGGTTAAGAGATGACTTTGATTTTGCTTTATTTGCTATGCAACGTGACCACAGGTCATTTAAGTTTATTTCTAAAAGATTGAAAGATTCTGAAAATTTCCTAAAAAAGGCGATGGCTATAAATCCATGTATATATAAGTACTTTAAGCCTAAAACTAAAAATGAGACAATGAAGTTTTTATTTACACGTTACGTTGCAACTCTAAACTATATTCCGTTAAGAAAAATAGAAAGAAAATTTTTTAGTCTAATAGATCCTGCGTGTCTTAGAAAAAAAGAAGCTGCTTTTATCTATGAAAGCGTAACTTTTGGCTCTTCTAAGAATATTTTTGAAGATGCTGAATTAAGAAAAATTATATGTGGAGATTTAGATGTTTCAGAAGAGACAGCTTACGCCCTTAGCGATATAAAAACCATTGAAGAAGGCATCCCTTTTTAACAAAATGGCTTACAACTTTCTTAAAATATTGGCTACTATGTCAGATATCTGAAATGCCAAATACGGAGGAACGGCATTGCCGACTTGCGTATATTGTTGAGTTCGATTTCCTGAAAAAAAGTAATTATCAGGAAATGATTGGATTCTTGCAGCTTCTCTAACTGTCAAACTCCTACATTGAACAGGGTCAGGGTGAATAAAGGCATGACCATCTTTAGATATGTGGCTTGTTATGGTTGGTGAAGGCTTGTCAGGTAAAAGAGTCCTAAATCTATCTTGATGACCTACCTTTCTACTTCGATGGTTTGGTAACAATTTTTCAGGATAATTTTTTAACAAGGGAGCCTTACCTTTGCTTTCAGCATATGCGCTATTATAGATATACCTTTTTAAATCACTGTCCATATGTCCTCTAGAAGAACAATTAAGATGAGATTCTAATGAATTATCAATAATCCATTCAGATAGAGTCGGTTTTA
>Ga0066836_10002073_pt1 | contig 10673 bp, 10 predicted proteins | sample ETNtaG_18_FD_71568 | JGI IMG/M metagenome (GOLD analysis project Ga0066836, IMG submission 71568) | Marine microbial and viral communities from oxygen minimum zone, Eastern Pacific Ocean - ETNP201302SV91 | ecosystem: Environmental > Aquatic > Marine > Oceanic | place: Pacific Ocean: Eastern...
GGGGTTTCTCTCAGACAGTAAACCGAGTAGAAGCATTGGAAGCGCCATGAAAGCAGGAATCAGGGCGGTAATCGACGGGGGGTCCGAGCTTTGGATGAAGTACGCAATCACCCCCCAGGCAGAAAGAACAACGCCATTTAGAATTGCAATACGGGGGACGCTCATTCCGAGCACTCTGAACTCTTCACTCATAGGCAACGGTGGAAGTAGAGCCTAATGATTGTCACGCTCAGAAAATCTGCACCCAGAAACGATCAATTGGTGTTCGCAATATTCTCCTGAATCTCATTGTCCTTGGCGACGATCTGTTCCCAGAGTATTTCTGCTACGTCCTTGACATCCATCTCCGCACCTACTGCATCGAGCCCATCCTTAACCATAATCGAGCAGAATGGACATCCCACTGCCACCGTGTCACATCCAGTTTCGGACAACTCCTTCGCTCGAATCTCATTAACACGCTTGTCTGCTTCCTCCTCCATCCACATCTGGGCTCCTCCTGCACCACAACAGAATGAATCACGGCCACTTTTCTCAGTCTCAACATCCACTCCCCCTATCACATCCCTCGGCTCGTCGATGATGCCCCCAATCCGACCAAGGTAGCAGGGGTCATGGAATGTAATACTCTGCCCGTTCTTCTCCACCTTCGGTAATCTCCCCTCTTCCTGTAATTTGGCCAGTATCTCCGAATGGTGGAAGACCTCTAGGTCCTCCCCTCCGTAATCCCCATACTCTTTGCCCAACGTGTGGAAGCAGTGTGGGCATGAGGCGATAATGCGCTTAACCCCCAACTCCTGGAAAGTCATCAAGTTAGTCTCTGCTAGCATCTGGAACAGATATTCGTTTCCTGCCCTACGTGCTGGATCGCCCGAGCAACCCTCTTGCATTCCCAGAATTCCGACATCTAGCCCCGCCTCCTTCAGTAGGGATATCGTCGACCTTGCAACCTTCTGATTACGCTCATCGAAGCTCGCTGCACATCCAACGAAGTAGATGTATTCAGCAGGCTCCCCTATTTTCACATCCAGATCAGCTGCCCAGTCGGCTCTTTCATGCTCGCCATATCCGTAAGGATTTGAGGCTGACTCGATGTTTCCCATGGCGGTATTGAGTACATCAGGGTACTCCATCGTCTCCATCATTGCATTCCTACGCAGATCCGTTAGCTTGGGCACGTGCTCAATGTAGAGGGGGCAGACATCGACACAAGCGTTGCAGGTGGTGCATGCCCACACTGCCTCTTCGGTAATCCTCTGCATCATCGTCTCTTCTGGGGTTTCGCCAGACAGCAGAAGTGGCGCATGATCATTCGCATAGTCTCTAACGTCATGGATTACCTGCATGGGATTGAGCCCCTTGCCAGATGCATATGCGGGACAAACATCCTGGCATCTTGCGCAGGACGTGCATGACCATCCGTCAATTAGCTGCCTCCAAGTGTACTGGGTGTAGCTACTAACTCCAAACGAGTCAATGTCCAATTCCTCTAGCGGAACCGCCTTACCATCATCTCCCAGCGCAAGAGGGCGCATCTTGGCTGCTGGGCCGGTGTCGTGGAAGAATACGTTTGGAACTGCCATGACCAAGTGCATGTGCTTGGAAAGAGGAATTAGGAATAGAAAGACTGAGATTGCCAGCATGTGAAGCCAATAAGAAACCACAACAGTGCCATCTGACAGCCCCAACTTGCTGAACTGATGCCCTATTGGCTCCCAGAAGGGACTCGGGTCTTCTTTTGACTCAATCATGAACGAAGTTGTAGTAATAGTGAAAATAAGCAATAAAATCGCATTTCCTTCTAGCTGCGATTTTCCCTTGAGCTTCTCGGGGGTGAAAGCCACACGGCGAACTAATGCCGCAACACACCCTATGAGGGCCATAGTGTATCCAAGTTCAACCATCCCATTCCATGGCCCAACTACCAATTCAGGCAGCAGCTCGCCAGAGAAGTAATTCGCAGTTGCGAGATCAAACATATCTGATGCAAGCATCAAGAAACCCCAGAACATCAGTACATGCATAGTTCCAGCGACTCTATCCCTGAGCACCTTCTTTTGTCCGAGCCATCCAACGATGAACTCCCTAATCCTAGGGATCCAGGAGTCGAATCTTGAGTCCGGTGAACCAATCAGAACCAGTCGCGTAGCTTTCTGTACCTGATACGCAAAGAATCCTATGGAAATCGAGGCCATAATCAGAAGAATCATCCATCCATCCAAGGGCCCGTAAGTCTGCAGAAGAGGATGGATCATTGGTGCTCACCGGGGTTTACCCGAATCCCTCGCCTACAAACAAGACCTTGAAACAACCGCTAAACAGGCCAACACTCATGTCCTAATGTGCTAGCCATCAGTCATGCCGAGCGCCTTCGCTCCCGGAAAATGCATCCTCTTCGGGGAACATGCAGTGGTATTTGGACATCCGGCCGTGGCAGTAGCGATCGATCAGGGCGTTAGAGTCGGCGTAAGGGAGTCTGATGAGTGGAAACTTGAGGGTTCATCATTCGAGCACTCAAGACACCCCCACATCTCTCACATTATTCGGAACATCTTCCATTACACCGGACCACCTCTTGACATTGACGTGGAAAGTTCGCTATTCTCAGCCGCCGGAATGGGGTCATCCGCCGCACTATCGAATGCCTTCGGGGCCGCAATGCAAGCCCACTTAGACCCAGGCGCAAATCTCGATGCTGTGAAATTGGCTAAAATCGCTCATTCGGCCGAAGCAACAGCCCAGAAGGGAAGGGCAAGCCCAACGGATACTGCAACCAGTGCTATTGGAGGGTGCGTAGTCGTTTCCGGCTCCGAAGTACCAGGTACAAGGCATGTTTTCGATACCAGTCTGGAAACTCCAGAGGGGTCAAGGGAATGGTCGATTAATGCTGTTGACATTCCAAAGGGAGTCGAAGAAGCATGGCTAGTGATTGGATACTCTGGGACCGGCTCGCCCACGGGACGAATGGTTGCTAAGGTTGCAAAACTAATTTCCGAAGCCCCTGAAATGATGGAGGAGATGGAATCAATTGCCAACATTACGAGGGCAGGATTAACCGCTCTTTCTGCAGGAAACCTAGAGGGTTTGGGGATGGCTATGGATGCATGCCACGAAAGCCTAAGAAAGCTGGAAGTAAGCACCAGTAAGCTAGATCAGATGGTCAACGCGGCAAGGCCCTACTCACTAGGGGCAAAACTGACTGGGGCTGGAGGAGGGGGTTGCATGGTCGCCCTCACTCATGATCCAACCAGGGTTTCCGAGGTCATTGAAGTAGCAGGGGGCAGACCTTTGATGACCAGGCTAGGTGCACAAGGAGTCAGATTTGTATAATATCGGATCTGAAATTGGCCCTTGGAAAAACCCTCACCCATCATATTACCATTTATAAGGGGGCAGACGGTCGACAACCTATGCTCAGCGATGAAGAAAGACTCACCGTAGTGAATGTAGTTGCCTCAACCAGAGTAGCGGAGGAGCTGGACCTCCCAGACATAGCCATCCAGTTAAACTGTGAATACGAACCAGAGCAGTTCCCGGGTGTGGTCTATAGGGTAGTTGAGCCCAAACTGGCAATCCTAATGTTCAGGTCGGGCAGGGCTGTTTGCACCGGAGGTAAGAACGAGGACAATATCCAGACTGGAATCGAGAGGATGATCGGTGATCTCAGAAACGCAGGAATTGAAACTTGGGACCTGAAGGACGTGGAGATAGAAGTCCAGAACATGGTCGCAACCTACTCCCTATTCTATCCAGAGGACTACGGGGAAGTCGCTAGAATGGATGACATCAACACCAAGGTCATTGACGAGAAAGGCGGCGGAATTAGAGCAGCCACAGATGAGGAGGTAGAGAACGAGGATGAACGAATCAGGGGGATCCTGAAGGGAGAGCCACTAGCGGCCCTTCCAAGGAAACTTAACCTGAACAACCTGACATTCCACCTTCCCTTCGATAAGGTCGAATACGAGCCCGAGCAGTTCCCAGGCCTAATCTACAGACTTGACTACCCTCGCGTCGTCTGCCTGATATTCGGTAGCGGCAAGATGGTCATCACAGGCGCTAGGCACAAGGACGAGATTCTCGAGGCAGTCGAGCAGATCAAAGACGAGCTAGCAGACCTGCTCTAGTCGATGAACCAACGTTATTGAGCAGACCGGCATGCGAATGCCATGCAAGCAGCCTCGCGCGCCATGTTGATGGTCGCAGCCTTGGTACTAGCACCGTTAGCCTGCTCCCTTACAGTGGCAGACCTTTCTGACACCGATTCATACTCAGAAGAATACTCCGTGCAAGCCAGAAGCACGGGGTCTGCCGATGTACCAGACTGGAGGGTCAACGACAACTGGATGTACGATGGGTACCTGGACGTTGCCGATTTCGTAGCAGACTCCGGAGTATCCACCAATGTCGAGACTCTGGAGGGATCGCTCGATAGGACGGTATCGGACATCTACCTGTACGATATCGGCGGGAATGAGACCCTCGTCTACGAAGTTGAGTCAATAGGGGCTTACGAATCAAGCTCTGTAGAGATCGATGGGTACACCGGCTGCCTTTACGTGGATATGCAGACCACCGAGATAATCCGCGTCTCGGACTTGGCAACTTATTCCCAGGATGTCACAATTGACGTATACTTCGATCCTGATGTCCTATGGTGGAGTTGTGTGGAAAACCAAAGGCAGGAAATCGGAGTATTGAGCGTTGATAACACATTCTACCCCCCATTGGAGAACTACGACTTCCCCCTCTCGGTCGGAGAGACCTGGGGAATGGATTACAATCAAGATACCGAATACAGCGGCTCCAGCAATTACGTCGACATTCCCGATGACAGCAGCGACACAAACTCGACGAGTTGGGCGGTCGTAAGTCAAGGTAGCTCCGGAGTAGCATTCCCCGGTTGCTACCAGTCATTCAATGTGACCTCATACGACTCGGACGGGGACGAAGTCGGATACAACTGGTACTGCCCTTCTGTCCGTGGAGAGGTGAAGAGCTCAATCGAACAGGCATTTGGATTCATCGCGGTTCACGAACTTGTTAGCTACCAACCAGTTACTAGAGGGAAGGAGATTTCGATAGACATCGAATATCCTCTTTCACCCACTGACATAGAGATCTCCGCCTGGGTAAATGTTACGTCACAGGGCCAAGGGGTGGCCAATCAGGATATTCAGTTCCGCTACGAGTCTGAGAATGAGATACAGAACGTAACCACCGATGAAAACGGCTCTTACCATTTCACCTTCAACTCGGGAGACAAACCCGACGATACCTCAGGTTCTGGAGAACTAGGCAGTCACGGTTTGATTGCTTGGACCCACCTAGAAGGAAGTGTTCTGGGGACAAAGACACTGGTGATAGACTCTGAAGTACATGAGATAGACTTGGTTGCAAGGTCATCAGCAGTTACCGTTCAGAGGTTCCGTCCATCCACTGGGGACGAGATAACCTTGGTCTCATCAATCGGATTCACGGCCATTTCAGGGGACATTCTAACTTTCTCCGTTCCAGTTTTGAATCGCGGACTTATCCAGTCCCCATACTCAAACATGGTCGTAAGCGCTCCCGACGGTTCAGAGGTTTCGAGTATCGTCCCGCCACTAGAAAGCCTCCAGGAGGCAAGGGTATTGGTCAACTGGACAGTCCCCGAATCACAACCATTTGGAAACGTCTACCTATTCTTCGAGGTAGATCCATTGGAGGAGATTACTCAGGACGGGAATCGTTCCAACAACCTAGGCTCGTTCGTCCTCTACGTAGGTGGACTCCCAATCGCTAGCCTATCTCTTCCAAACGAGAATCTTACCAATGAGGGGGTGTCATTGGATGCAAGCACGTCTTATGACCCCGACGGCGGTATCTTGGATTGCGAGTTCAACATCGAAAAAGTGGATGGCTCCTATGCTAAGCTATCAGATGATGACTGTATTGTCGAATGGTCTTGGACTGACGACGGATCCTTCACAATTTCAGTTACCATCTCTGACGATGAGGGCGATCAGTCAACTACCAATTCCACAATCACAATTCTCAATCGCCCTCCTGTGATCGCCATAGGTTCTAATGCGAACGAGGTGGTGGTCACTAACCCCATCACATTCTCAGTGATGGAAAGCAGCGACAATGACACTAGGAACCCCTCTGAACCAGTGGAGATTCTATGGGGCACCGAGTGCTCAGAGGGGCAGGTTGGCCAGTCATGCACCGTGACCCCAATTGTCGAGGGAGAGCTGACCATCGAGGTCATGGCAACCGATGATGACGGCGCAACCACAGTCGCAGAGCACTCAGTACAAGTCACAAATATAGCACCCTCAAATCCAGTCGCAGAACTCTACATAGGGGAGGAGAGGATATTCCCCGATAGCCGCGGAGTCTTCACAGTCTACGAAGGGGATGAAATAACCCTCTGGGGGCAGGCAGAAGACTCGTCAAATGACATCGAAGCGCTAGTTCATGTGTGGAAGCCCGATGCAGAGCACCAACCCGAGATCAACTCAACCAGTACCGGTGCCAGGAGCACCCTCTCCGGAGTCTCATACAATACATCAGGAATGCACCTAGCCACTCTGCAGGTCTTCGATGATGACGGAGAGGGGACGGAGATCCTGATCGTGCCAATTCAGGTTGTCAATGTGATGCCGGAGATTTCCCCAATGACAACCATACTCGGAAATCTAGAGGAGGACCAGGAGTTCACCATCAGCCCCATTGTCTCTGACACCGGAAATGACTCTGATTCTCTAATACACTGCTTCGATCTAGACCCCTCAACCGACCATGACTCGGACGGCGTCACCGAGAATGACTGCGACGTTCAGTCGACCTCCCTAATTCACTCGTGGCCGGACTCTTACTCAGCACCCAGCTCGATAGTTTTCCACGTCACGGACGATGACGGCGCATCAGAATCGTTGGAGTTCACCTTCGTTGTCATCAACTCACCTCCAGAGGCATTTGCATCAGCCAGCATCACCAATCCAACAGAAGGGGACTCGGTCATACTATCGGCTAATGGCACAATCGACTCCCAGGCCGATATGGACTCCTTGAAATTCCACTGGGACATCGACATCACCGTCGACTCGGATGGGGACGGAAACCCTGCAAACGACATCGACTACACAGGCAGGTGGATAGAGTTCTCCTATGACTCAGGAGGGCCGAAGAAGGCACAGCTAACCGTCCTTGACGATAGCTCCAGCCACTCAGTAATCATGGACTTGGAGGTGGCCGACAAACCCGTCACGATTTCCGGCACTATTCAATCAAACATCGGCCTGATAATCATCGTGCTTGCAGCAGCCTCGTTGGTCGCTTGGACCTTCCTAAGGCCCACCTCTAGGGGCGAGAAAGAGATGCCAATAATGCCTCAGGAGATGGACATGGACGCAGCATTCGACGAACCCGCGCCACCATCCGTTACCACCAGCCCGTTCGAAGCGACCCCCGAGTCCCCCCAACATCCTGAGGACCCAACGATACTGGAGGGGCTGGACGATGTCCTCGAAGAGCTCACTGGTCGCAAACAAGCGGAGCATCCTCTCTCAGAATTTCCCTCGGCAAACGATCCCGACGAGCAAAAGGCCAATCTTGATCCAGCAGACATAGAAGCACTCTTTGAGGAGTAGTTCTCGGAGACCCCGTGGTCAACCTATTCAGACTTCTCGGACTTCCCAATCCGAACACCACCCCGAAGGCGAAAAATGGCTCTTTTTTGGGTGCCACCGAACCCGGCCCGAAGGCTGGAAACAAGTTTCACGATCTCGGAGAGTCAAGGTGGGCAGAAAGGACAGAAAGGGTTACTGAGAGACCTTCCAGGAGAGTGATTTACATGGAGCCGGATGGTCTTCATCGACTTCAGCTGGATGGTATCGAGGGAAACCTATCCGTCGGAGACATGGTGATCATCGATCTGCATTCCTTGAATCACATGCCCAGTCAGCAATCAGTCTGCTCCAGGAGGGCACAGGAATTGGGAGATAGGACAAGCCTCCCAGTCTTCGCCCTGAATGAGGACGACTCTCTCCTGATGATTGCTGGGGCAAAGATGAGGGTTGACACCCACAAGCACAGGCTCGGCTCACCCGCATTAGACAGGGCCATAGACAACTAGTCGAAATCTGCCCCAAGATAATTACTCTTCTTCCAACCAAGAATCAAGATCTCCTCTGGAGACCTCCATCACTGCATGCTCGGTGAAATCACGATATGCCGACCATCTGGATATCTCCTCCTCTTGGCCCCCTCTCTCGGTCTTTCTGTCAATGGACTCATTCGCATATCTGACGCATCTTCTGAGGAATGAAATCACTAGATTCCTACGCTCTTCAATGCTCATTTCATCCTACCTTTAGATCCTCAATAAGAGCCTCTACGTGCCCCTTCGCCCTGACTCCGTACCCTGCCCATGCGATAGTCCCGTCCGTCTCGATTGCAAACGTTGACCTCAGAGTGCCCATGTACGTCTTTCCATACATGTTCTTCTCCCTCCAAGTCCCATACTTCTCGTGAAGAGACGCTTCCTCGTCCAAAACCAGGTCAAATGGCAACTCATGCTTGTCAATGAACTTCTGGTGAGACTTAGCGCCGTCAGTGGAGACCCCGATTACCTTCCAGCCACTTCCCTCGAATCGATAGAAACTGTCCCTGAAGTCACAGGCTTGAGTAGTGCAACCCGGGGTGTTGTCTCTCGGGTAGAAGTACAGAATCGCCTTCCCTCCGCCGGATAGAATGCCCGAAAGTGAGATCTTCGAGCCGTCGGTAACTTCCACTTCGAAGTCAGGGGCCTTGTCCCCAACTGCCAACTCTACTGTTGCCATGAATTCGCGTGTCGAACCAGACTCATGAAGGCTACCATCATTCGATATAGGATTTCAGAGTGACCGATGCTGGCATTGATGGGGGTTCACTGAAACCGAAGCATGCATCTATCTCGAACTCCTTCCTTTCTCCCAGATCAACTCCCTCGAAACTCGCTTCGGCATTCAGAATGCGGGAAAGAGATCTAACTGAGTACCACTCCCTTCTGCCATTCTTAGTTACTCCATGGGTCCTCGTTCCGAAGAGAATCCTGCCGAAAAGGGCCTCGAAACTCGCGATGAACCATAGTGGCCTCCAGAAGGGAAGCGGGAATGGTGTTCCCCATGAGATTTTGATAGACAGCCCGCCACCGTCGATTGAGACCTCCTTGTTTCCCCTCTCTACTGAAATCTCAGTCACTTCAACATCTTCGAAGTTGTATAGCTCTGAGACGTACTCAGCATGCCTCTCAGACGGGGATAGAAGAACCCGGCTCCCGTCGGGCTTAGCCCACATAACATTGGTGAAGCTCCCCAGTGGGGATTCACTCCAGTCTCCAATGACTATCCTGTCACCAGTGGAGAAGCCAGTAGACGTAATCCTTCCAACAAAGACGTCCATTCAACCACCCATCTCCTCCTTCATCCTCTTCTTCGTGGCAGCCCACGAACAAATAGGGCACTCTCTCAGATTATGCCTTAGTGCTGGACAGTGCTCCCTCCCGAAGTAGATTATCTGCAGATGCCTTCTATTCCAAGTCCCCTCGGGGAAGACTGCTTTCAGATCCCTCTCGGTCTTCGTCACATTCCTCCCATCAGACAGGCCCCACCTCGCCGCTAACCGGTGAATGTGAGTGTCAACGGGGAAAGCAGGAATCCCGAAAGCCTGGCTCATTACCACGCTTGCTGTCTTGTGCCCAACTCCGGCCAAAGACTCGAGGAAGTTCCAATCCGGCCTCACCCCCCCTCCATCTTCCAGAATCTGCTCTGCCATCCTTCGGAGGTTCTTTGCCTTGGTCGGGGCCAGTCCTATTTCACGAATGATGCTGTGAATCTCATCCACTTCCAGTAAGGCCATTTCCTCAGGCCTCCCAGCCGCCTCGAACAGCCTAGGGGTGACCTCATTCACCTTCTTATCGGTCGTCTGCGCGGACAGCATCACCGCAACAAGCAGGGTGTATGGATCGAAATGGTCCAGAGGAATCGGCGTCTCAGGGTACATCTCATCGAGTTTGACACCGATAATGCCGGCCTTCTCCGCTCGGCGCAACCTCAGACCTCCAGATCCGGGCTCCTCTCATCCCTCCAGCCAATCATCACTCCAGCGGCGACGCATCCGAAAAACGGTGCATAGCAGGACAACCATAGCTTGGTACTCCAGTCCTCTGGGCTTCCACTGATGATCCATCCAAATAGGGACAGAAGGGCACCAGGTATCATCGCGAGAGTACCGAACAACACGGCCCTACCAAGTCCCATGGCATCAACGAGGCACTATCGGACTTGACTCTAACGGGCCTTCTCCTTCACTACCCATTTCGCCATAATGCCCGTCTGGACCAAGGAAAGTAACGCAGCCCACCAGATCCACTTGGGGAGCCCCCATGCCCATGTCTCGCTATCTTCCCACCACCAGAAGTCCTGAGCAAGGAAGAAAACCGCTACTAGGCCCAACATAGGTGCAATTTCCCCAGAAAAAATTTGGCCAAACCAATCTAGTCCGAACTTCCTATTGCATGCATACTGGACGGAGACCAAACCTACTATGGCAGCCACAAGTGATGGGATTACCGCCGTGGGAACCGCTCCCTTGACTGGCTCCACCCACCATCCATCGAATGACTCGGGTGAGAAAACCGCCAGCAA
>Ga0066836_10002077_pt1 | contig 10670 bp, 5 predicted proteins | sample ETNtaG_18_FD_71568 | JGI IMG/M metagenome (GOLD analysis project Ga0066836, IMG submission 71568) | Marine microbial and viral communities from oxygen minimum zone, Eastern Pacific Ocean - ETNP201302SV91 | ecosystem: Environmental > Aquatic > Marine > Oceanic | place: Pacific Ocean: Eastern...
AATTCAGCATTGGTAAAATCAGGTCGCCACGCTTTAAAGGCTGCCAAATCTAAAACATCATTTTCAACTAAATTTACATCGACATGAATCGCTGTAGTTTCATGCTGATCTTTAAGTCCATAAGACACAAAAGTATTTGTATCCTTGACGCGGTAGGCAAAGTTTGAACGACCTAAAATCATTCCTTGATTAATCATCTTTTTAAATGGCTCTTGCTCAGAAACCAAGCCCATATCAAATAAAAATTTCATCCAGAAGCGTGAATACAATAAATGTCCCGTAGCATGTTCAGAGCCTCCAATATAAAGATCAACATTCTTCCAATAGGACTGAGCTTCTTTAGAAACGAATTCCCCATCGTTATTAGCATCCATGTAGCGCAAGAAGTACCAGGAAGATCCTGCCCAACCAGGCATAGTATTGGTGTCAAGAATATTTCCTTCATCCGTTGTCCAATTTTCTGCTCTCGCCAAAGGTGGCTCACCATCTTCTGTAGGTAAATATTTCTCTACGGCAGGCAAAGTCAATGGCAGATTTTTATCGTCCATGGTTTTTGGTATACCATCCTCAAAATATATTGGAAAAGGTTCACCCCAATATCTTTGACGCGAGAATATCGCATCGCGAAGACGGTATTGAATTTTTCCAGAACCTATTTCTTTTTCTTCAATCTTAGCAATAATGACAGCAGTAGCTTCCTTAACGTCTAATCCGTTTAAAAAATCTGAGTTCATCATTGTTCCTACCTTTCCCTCATGAGACTCTTCTGGAAAGTTCCCTCCTGATATGACCTGAATAAGAGGTAAATCAAATTTCTTTGCAAAAGCAAAATCACGACTGTCATGAGCTGGAACGGCCATTACAGCACCTGTTCCATAGCTTGCCAACACATAATCACCAATCCAAACCGGAACTTTCGCACCTGTAAAAGGATTTTTTACGTAAGCACCTGTAAATTGTCCGGAAACTGTTTTCACATCAGACATACGATCGCGTTCAGAACGCTTTTTTGTTTGATCAACGTATTGCTGAACAGCTGCTTTGAATTCATCGGTGGTAATTCGAGAAACATATTCATGCTCGGGCGCCAGTGTCATATAAGACACGCCAAAAATCGTATCAGGACGCGTGGTAAACACCTCTATTTCAAGTTTCTCATCTGCAGCAAGTACTTCGCTTTCTACCTCAAAACGAACGGAAGCGCCTTCCGATCGACCAATCCAATTTCTTTGTTGTTCTTTAATGGCATCCGTCCAATCGAGGCTTTCCAAACCATCAATTAAACGCTGTGCATAAGCCGTAATTCGCATCGACCATTGCATCATTTTCTTTTGTTCTACTGGGTGTCCACCACGTTCAGAAAGCCCATCTTTTATTTCATCATTAGCCAAAACTGTTCCCAATTCCGGGCACCAGTTTACCATAGTTTCTGATCGGTAAGCCAAACGGTAAGCCAATAAAATTGCCTCTTTTTCTATCGTTGATTTTGCATGCCACTCTACTGAAGTAAATATTTCTACTTCGTCACATTCAGCTTTAACATTGGCATTTCCTTCAGATTCAAAATGCTGCACCAAAGTTTCAATAGGCTTTGCCTTATCTTCGTTCTTACAATACCAAGCATTAAAAATCTGCTTAAAAATCCACTGTGTCCATTTATAATAATTTGGCTCACAGGTACGAACTTCTCTGTCCCAATCGAATGAAAAACCAATTTTATCCAATTGCTCTCTGTAACGAGAAATGTTTTTCTCCGTAGTAATGGCAGGATGTTGACCTGTTTGAATGGCATATTGTTCGGCAGGTAATCCAAACGCATCATAACCCATTGGGTGTAATACATTAAAGCCTTTCAAACGCTTATAACGTGAGTAAATATCAGAAGCAATGTATCCCAGTGGATGACCTACATGTAATCCAGCTCCTGATGGGTAAGGAAACATGTCCAACACATAATACTTTGGTTTTTCAGAATTAGCATCCACTTTAAAAGGCTTGTCCTCAGCCCATCGCTTTCGCCACTTTTTTTCAATACTTCTAAAATTGTATTCCATAATTAATTCCTAAAAAGCTTATTTACAATAGCTTACACAGAGTATTTTTGTTGCGTCCAAAGATAAGTTTTTTACACTAAATGATTCTTGAAAAACAGGAAATGCTGGTATATAACTGAAATTTTAAATCAATATGTAAAAATGAAAAAACTAATTTAAATCAACTCATTAAAAACTGATAATAATAGTCTGTTTTTTCCAACAATAAGAAAACAAAATGCTTACTTATCAAACAAGCTTCAAGCAACAACTAATTTTAGTATTTTAGCTTTCTAAAGCATTACAATTGATCCCTAAGGAAACCATAGATCTAATTTTCGAAACGGCTCGTATAGATGAAGTCGTTGGCGATTTTGTGCACCTTAAAAAACGCGGTGTAAATCTGCTTGGCAACTGCCCATTTCACGATGAGAAAACGCCCTCTTTTACTGTGTCTCCTGCAAAAGGGATCTACAAATGCTTTGGTTGTGGTAAAGGGGGCAATGCGGTGAATTTCGTGATGGATCACGAACACTTCAGTTATCCTGAGGCACTTAAATATCTTGCGAGTAAATACAACATCTTTATTGAAGAAACAGTTCTAACTCCCGAACAGGAGGAAGCTGCTAACGATAGAGAAAGTATGTTTATCGTTAGCAATATTGCAAATGAATATTTTCAGGATCAGCTTTTTAATTCTGATGAAGGGCGTGCCGTAGGCTTAAGCTACTTTAAAGAAAGGGGCTTTAGAGAAGAGGTTCTGAAAAAATTTCTTTTGGGCTACAGTCCTGAAAAAAGTGATGTTTTTAGTGCACATGCACTTAAAGAAGGCTATAAAATAGAATTTCTTGAAAAAACAGGTCTTACCATTCCAAAAGGATCGAGAAATTACGATCGTTTTCATGGCAGAGTGATGTTTCCTATACGTTCGTTATCGGGCAGAGTACTAGGATTTGGTGGGAGGATATTAAAAAACAATGTAAAAGCTGCAAAATACCTCAACTCTCCTGAAAGCGATATTTATCACAAGAGCAAAGTACTCTATGGCATGTACTACGCCAAAAGCAGCATTGTAAAAAAAGACCGCTGTTTATTGGTTGAAGGGTATACAGATGTAATTTCCATGCATCAAGCTGGAATTGAAAATGTAGTGGCCTCTTCTGGAACTTCACTTACCATAGATCAAATAAAACTGGTAAAAAGGTTTACCAATAACATGACTCTTCTGTTTGACGGTGATGCCGCCGGACTTAAAGCCGCACTACGTGGCGTTAATCTGATATTAGAAGAAGGTCTGAACGTAAAAATAGTGACGTTCCCAGATGGTGAAGACCCCGATTCTTATGCCAAAAAAGTAAGTTCTGAGGAATTAGAGAGCTATATAAATAACGAGTCAAAAGACTTTATAGAATTCAAATGTTCATTGCTCTTAGAAGAAGCGCAAAAAGACCCTATAAAACGAGCAGAACTCATTAAAGACGTCGCTGCAACCATTGCACTTATACCCGACAATGTGGCTCGAACCGTATATGCACAAACTTCGTCTAAAATACTCGGCATAGAAGAACAGGTTGTGTTTGCAAGCATTGAACAGTCTCGATCAGGAAAAGCTAAGAGCAGTTCAAAGCCAATGCAAGTCGTCTTTAGTAGCCCGAAACAAGGACAGAAACTGGATGCAGTAAGTGCTAACCTAGAGGAATTGACTCTAATACGTTTAATTATTATTTACGGTACTTTTGATTTGAATATTGAGGTTGAAAATGAAAAAGGAGAAAGCTCTGAAACAATAATTTCAACAGCAGAATATATTATCTCTGAATTAAACGGTGATGATATTGAAATAACACAACCAAAATTTAAAAAAATATACAGCGTGCTTATCAATTACTTTAATGAACACGAATCGATTCCTGAAGAAAAATATTTCGTACAACATCACGATCCAGAAATTTCGCAAACTGTTTCTCAATTACTAAGCGACAAACATCAATTAAGCGATTGGACAAAAAAGGACATTTTTGTTCCTACTGAAACAGAAAAGCTAAAAAATTTGGTTGAGGAAGCCGTTATTAGATTGAAGTCAAAAGTAGTAAAGCTTAAAAAAGAAAAAATCCTCGAACAAATGAAGAGCAATGAGCTTACTAATGATAAGCGGGTTGAACTTATGAACGATTTTCAAAAACTGACTTCTTTCTCTATGCTCATCGATAAAAAGCTAGGTAGAGAATGTTAAGCACAGGAGCTACACAATACCCATTAAATTACAAAGTCTTAAGATCCTTCACAGCCAACTGAATACTCACATTACCTTGCCACTTATTTTCCTGAATTGCATAACAAATATTAAAGGGCAATCCTTTACTTACATATTCCGAATGATAACCCAACTTAAACGCAATACCATTCATTTCAGAAAACTTTTCCTTTTCGGTGCACATATGTAATTTAAGATGTTCATTTTCTGATCCTACAGCCTTACTGAAGCCACGATCCATAACATTTTTAGTAACAAACAAAGGAGACATATTTTCAGGACCAAAAGGTTCAAATTGCTTTAATATATTGTTAAAGCCAGTTGTTATATCTGAAAAGTCGAGTTCTGCATCAATTTCTATTACTTCCGTTTTTTGAGCTTCAGTAATTCTTTCTGATACAAATTTATCGAAAGCAGCTTTAAATAATTCATAATTTTCGTCACGTATCGATAATCCTGCTGCATATTTATGACCTCCAAATTGCTCAATATATGCACTGCATGCCTCTAAAGCTTCAAATACATCAAAGCCTTTTACAGAACGGGCGGAAGCAACCAAATACTCCTTAGATTTTGTAAAAACTACCGTTGGTCTGTAATAGGTTTCAATTAACCTAGAGGCCACGATTCCAATAACACCTTTATGCCATTCTGGATGATAAACAACTGTAGAAGCGCTTTCTTCTTCTTTTTGCTCTTTTATCTGAACAAGTGCTTCCTTTGCAATACGCTGATCTTCTGATCTTCGCTCCGTATTGTATTCTTCTATTTCATTAGCTGTTTTTACTGCCTGTTCCTCATTGTGTTCAATCAATAAACTCACAGCATTATGTGCATGCTTCATCCGTCCAGCTGCGTTTATACGAGGCGCTATGGTAAACACAACATCAGTTATATTCATTGCCCCAAAATGCTTATGCTCACGCATTAAGGCCTTCATTCCTATACGGGGATTTTCATTTAAATGTTTTAAGCCATAAAAAGCTAAAACCCTGTTTTCTTCAACAATAGGAACAATATCTGCTCCTATAGCAACAGCAACCAGATCGAGATATTGGAAAGCAATTGTTTCATCTAAACCCTGGTGTTTAAGGTAAGCTTGAATGAGTTTAAACCCGACGCCACAACCACATAATTCTTTAAATGGATAAGTACAGTCTACTCTTTTGGGGTCTAGAACTGCAATGGCGTCTGGCAAGCGTGCGCCAGGCCGATGATGATCGCAAATAATAAGATCAAGGCCTTTTGATTTGGCGTAAGCTACTTTTTCAACTGCTTTTATACCACAATCTAAACTTATCATCAGGGTCATCCCTTTATCAATTGCATCGTCAATTCCTTTATAAGAAATCCCATATCCTTCTGAGTCTCTATCGGGAATATAATAATCACAATTTGCATTTTGACTCTTTAAAAAAAGGTACATCATGCTCACTGAAGTTGTACCATCAACATCATAGTCACCATAAACTCGAATCTGCTCTTTTGAACTCATTGCCTTAAGTAGTCTTGAGACAGCCTTATCCATGTCTTTCATTAAAAAAGGATCGTGCAACATGGACAATTGAGGACGAAAAAATATTTTTGCTTTTTCAAAAGTATCAATACCTCTATCTAACAAGAGAGCACAAATTTTCTTAGAAACTCCGAGCGATTTTTTAAGCTCGAATGTTTTTTGCGTGTCAGGCGATGGCTTAAGTTTCCAAATTTTATGCTTCATTGATTTATCGTTGTTGTACAAAATAGAGCGTCGACTTATTTCTTACCTTCTAAAACAATTACAAATTCACCTTTTGGAGGTTTGTTCGTAAAGTGAAGAATCAATTCATTAACAGTGCCTCTAACAGTTTCTTCAAACTTTTTTGAGAGCTCTCTACTAACAGACAACCTTCTGTCTCCCCCAACAAATTCCTGCAGCTGTGATAAGGTCTTAACTATTTTATGCGGAGATTCATAAAAAACGATTGTCCTTGTTTCTTCAGACCATAGCTTTAATCGGGTTTGCCTGCCTTTTTTGGGAGGTAAGAAGCCCTCAAAAATAAATCGATCTGTAGGAAACCCCGACTGTACTATAGCAGGAATTAAAGCTGTTGGACCAGGTAAACACTCAGTGTCTATCCCCTCTTCCACACAAGCTCTGACCAATAAAAATCCCGGATCTGAAATTCCAGGTGTACCGGCATCTGAAATCAAAGCAAGTTTAATTCCCATTTTTAATTTATCGATCATTTTATCAAGAACCTTATGTTCGTTATGCATATGAAACGATTGCATAGGCGTCTTGATGTCAAGGTGCTTTAATAACTTTCCTGAAGTACGGGTATCTTCAGCTAAAATAAGATCTGCTTCATTAAGTATACGAACAGAACGAAACGTGATATCTTCTAAATTACCTATAGGCGTTGGTACCAAAAATAGTTTTGACATAATCTTTTCTTTGCACAAACAAATTAAGTAAAAATAGGATTCTACACAGCGATTTTATTAGATTTGTTTAAATAAAAACAAATTGAATGTTTCTTGAAACTCCCGATAGTAATAAACGAAAAAAAGGCTGGATCGAAGTTATATGTGGATCTATGTTTTCCGGAAAAACAGAAGAGCTGATACGTAGATTAAAAAGAGCGCAATTTGCGAAACAGAGAATTGAAATCTTTAAGCCAGCTCTAGATGTACGCTATGATAAGGAAAAGGTTATTTCTCACGACTTAAATGAAATCCGTTCAACACCTGTTGCTTCTTCTTCTAAGATTTTAGAGTTAATCGATGAAGTAGATGTGATTGGGATTGACGAAGCTCAATTTTTCGACAATGAACTTCCTCATGTATGTGCTACTCTTGCAAAAAATGGTGTGCGCGTCATTGTTGCAGGGCTTGACATGGACTATCTTGGAAACCCCTTTGGTCCCATTCCTAATTTAATGGCAAATGCTGAATTTGTTTCAAAGGTTCACGCCATTTGTGTTGATTGTGGCGACCTGGCTATTCATTCAAATCGAATAGTCGCATCAAAAGATTTAGTACATTTAGGAGAGCAGGAAGAATATGAGGCTTTGTGCCGATCTTGTTTTATCCTAAAGAATTCATAATTAATGAGTAGCTTTTCCTATAGCATTGAACAATTAGCAAAGTTTTGCGGTGCACAATTTAAAGGTGTTAATCCTAAAACATTGATTTCGCAGTTGATTATTGATAGTAGAAAAGCAAAAGATTTTAGCGCACATCTTTTTATCGCCATCAAAGGATCTCGTCATGATGGGCACAATTTCATTAAAGATTTATACAAAAGGGGCTGTCGTAATTTTTTAATTAGCCCGTCAAATTTTAACAGGTCTGACTACCCTGAAGCAAACTTTCTCATAACAGCTAACAGCCTTTCAGCCTTTCAAGATTTGGCTCGAAGTCACCGACTTCAATTTAATATTCCAATTATTGGAATTACTGGTAGTAATGGAAAAACAATCGTTAAAGAGTGGCTAAACACCTGTCTAAAAAAAATATATAATACCTGTAAAAGTCCCAAAAGCTACAACTCACAAGTAGGGGTTAGTCTCTCTGTTATAGGACTAAAACAAGGCCATGAAATTGGCATTTTTGAAGCAGGTATATCTCAAAAAGGCGAAATGATCCGCCTTAAAAATATCATTCAACCGAGCATTGGAATATTTACCAATATAGGACAAGCTCATTCTGAAAATTTTGAGTCGTTAAAAGAAAAAACAAGAGAAAAAGTCGCTCTTTTTACAGAAGTCGAAAAACTTGTGTATTGTAAAGACCATAAAGAAATACATGAAGCAGCAATCGGTCTTGATAACGCGCAACTATACGCTTGGTCATCTAAAGACAATAGCGCCTTTTTATATGTAAAAAACATCAGTCAAAAAGCAGATAAATCTACCCTGACTCTTATTCATAATAACACAGAAAAAGTATTTTATATTCCATTTAATGACAAGGCTTCCACTGAAAATTGTTTACATGTTATCTGTACTTTAATTTCATTAAATATTCCATCTCAAAAAATACAAAATGGACTAGATGAGCTTCAACCCATTGCAATGCGAATGGAACTTAAAGAAGCAAAGGGTAATAGTTTATTAATTAACGACGCATACAGCTCTGATCTAGATTCAATTAAAATAGCTCTTGATTTCCTTCAACAGCAAAGTGGTAATGCTAAAAAGGTTGTAATCCTTTCTGACTTAGATCAAACAGGAATGAAAAATAGCGCGCTTTTTCCAAAATTAATAGCCCTTTTAGAAACCCATGAGGTTGAACATGTTATTGGAATTGGAGAGGCCTTTTTTGAGTCAAAACATCTTTTTTCGAACTGCTCTTGTTATAAAAACACCGATCAATTTATAGAAAATGTTTCTCTTTTTAACTTAAATAATTCAGCCATATTATTAAAAGGAGCGAGGCGGTTTAAATTTGAAAAAATCGCAAAAATTCTGGAACAAAAAAATCATGAAACGCTTTTAGAGGTTAATTTAAACGGAATTTCTGAGAACTTTCACTACTACAAAGCACTCTTAAAAAAAGAGACTAAGGTCATGGCAATGGTCAAAGCCTTTTCTTACGGTAATGGCTCTTATGAAATTGCACATCATTTAGAATACCACAATGCAGACTACCTAGCCGTAGCATACATAGATGAAGGTGTTGCTCTGCGTAAAAAGGGGATAACAACTCGAATCATGGTACTCAATGTAAAGGAATCTCAATTTAACGAACTCATAAACAACTGTCTTGAACCAGAAATATACAGCTTCAAACAACTCAAAACACTGCAAGTAGAATTAAAAAAATTAAACCTAAAAAATTACCCCATCCACCTAAAGGTAGATACAGGAATGCGAAGGTTAGGCTTTGAAAGTCATGAAATAAAGACCCTCATTTCATTGATTTCCAAACAGCAAGAAATTCAAATTGCTTCTGTTTTTAGTCATCTCGCTAGCAGTGAAAATAGCCTAGACAAGAGTTTCACATCAAGGCAAATAGATCAATTTACTTCTATATGTAATGACATAGAAGCTCACACTAATAACCCTATTTTAAAGCATATTTTAAATTCATCTGGAATTATAAACTATCCAGAAGCGCAGTTAGATATGGTGAGGTTAGGAATTGGTTTATATGGAATTGGTGATGAAAAACTTCAAAATTGTAGTTCATTAAAATCTACAATCTCACAAATTAAAGACGTCCCTGCAGGCGAAAGTATAGGGTATAACCGATCGTACTATACTGATAAAGCAACGCGCATTGCAATTATTGCTATCGGCTACGCTGATGGTTTAAACAGAGCGTTAAGTAATAAAAAAGGCTGTGTCTATATTCGTGGGGAAAAAGCTGATATTATTGGAAACATATGTATGGACATGTGTATGGTAGACATTAGCAATATTGAGGCAAAAGAAGGCGATGAGGTTATTATCTGGAATACACAAAAACACATTCTGAATCTGGCAAAGAAGCTTAATACGATTCCATATGAAATCTTAACAAATGTATCTCAAAGAGTTAAAAGGGTATTTGTTAAGGAATAGTGAGGCTTAATATTCGTCAGTAGCCTTCTTTAATCCAGATAATAAAGGATACATAAAAGCAAACAAAACAACTCCAGCCTGCCTTTCAAACATGCTTTCTGTTAAACATCCTATAAATGTTAGTCCAATAAATATTAAAAAAAGCGGATGTGAACTCTTTAATAAAAAAGGATGTATCATTATAAACAGTAAAATTAAAAACCCAAAAATGCCTACTTCTGCCCAAGTTTGCATAAACTGATTGTGAAAATTGTAATTTTTATTCTGAATAGGAATATTGCGTTCTCCATTCCAAAACATGGCATCACAAGACTCTAATGCGGCACTTAATTCTCCTTTTGCATCACCTACTCCAAAGCCAAGAATTGGATTTTTAGCAATTAAATCAGCCCCATAACGCCATATAAAAACCCTGGGGTTTGTTTGTTTAGGGGTGTCATATCCGAACATTTTTTGAAGCTCTACAACTGTATCATTAAGACGCAAATTTGTTGACGGAATAAGTACTAAGGTGAAAATAAATAAACCAGCAATTGATAGGAGTTTAGCCCACATGAAACGAGATGTTTTAGCTGTTTTAAACCACTTCAAAAAGCTCAAAATAAAGACAACAATAAACGCCAATATAAACGCACGGCTAGATAGTAGAATTAAAGAAAACAATAAAATTAAAAGGCCTAAAAACCATAATGGCCTATTTGAATGAGAAGAAATTAAATGATAGATTGAAATAAAAATAGCAAAAGAATAATACCAAGCAACGTAATGAACCTTAGAGGCTAATACATATGGGAGATGAATATAATAGAATGTTTCTTGATTCCCATTTACGAA
>Ga0066836_10002083_pt1 | contig 10658 bp, 12 predicted proteins | sample ETNtaG_18_FD_71568 | JGI IMG/M metagenome (GOLD analysis project Ga0066836, IMG submission 71568) | Marine microbial and viral communities from oxygen minimum zone, Eastern Pacific Ocean - ETNP201302SV91 | ecosystem: Environmental > Aquatic > Marine > Oceanic | place: Pacific Ocean: Eastern...
TATTTATTTTAATTAATTATTTAGCTTTAAAAAAACAATTATTATTTAAAACCGGTTATATTACGGGCCTCTTCTTGGTTCTATACTCCTTGCTAAGAATATTTTCAGAAAATTTTAGAGAGCCAGATATGCATCTTGGCTACTTTTTTAATTATTTTTCTATGGGAGTCATATTAAGTTTTATAACCTTTTTAGCTGGGTGGTATATAATCTTCTTAGTCAAAAAAAATGAACAAAATAATTAATATATTAAAAGAAAAAAAATCTATTCCATTAGATCAATTTATTAATATTGCGCTTTACGATAAAAAATTTGGATATTACATGAAAAAAAATCCTTTTGGAAAGCAAGGAGATTTTATTACAGCACCTTTGATTTCAAATCTTTTTGGAGAAATGTTAGCAGTATGGTGTGTTGCCTACTGGGAACATATAGGGAGACCAAATAAAATTTTATTAGTTGAGCTTGGACCTGGAGATGGGTCTTTATGCAAAACCTTGTTAAAAACATTTAAACAATTTAAAGATTTTTATAATTCTCTAGAAATAAATTTATTAGAAATAAGTAACAAGCTAAAAACAATCCAAGAAACAAAAATTAATAACAAAAAAGTTAAGTGGATTAGAAAAATAAAGGAAATAAATTATGGCCCAGTAATTTTTTTAGGTAATGAATTTTTTGATGCGTTGCCTATTAAACAGATATACAAGAAGAAGAAAAAATTTTTCGAAAAATATGTGGCATTATCAAGTGATAATAAAAAAATAAGATTTTTGAACAAAAAAGCTGATAATAATTTAATAAAGCGCATACAAAATTTAAATTTAATTTCTGTTGGCAATACTATTGAATATCCATTGGAAGCTATTAAATTTCTTAACACAATTGCAAAAAAAATTAATAAATTTGACGGTGGATTATTAACTTTTGATTATGGTTATACGTCAGATAAAAATCAAAACACTTTACAATCGATTCAAAAACATAAATATACAAACCCCTTCTTAATGCCTCATCATTCAGACATTACATCACACCTAAATTTTACATTATTTCAAAAAATATTAAGAAAAAATAATCTTAATGTAGAAAAAATAATAAACCAAAATGAATTTTTAAAAAAAATTGGTATTTTAGAAAGAGCAAATATTTTGTCTAAAAAAATGACATTTAAGGAAAAAGCAAATATGTTTTATAGACTAAAAAGATTGTTGAACCCTAAAGAAATGGGAAGTCTTTTTAAGGTAATATTTGCGCAAAAAAAGGGTAGAAGTTTTTCTTTAGGTTTCTAATTATGTTTTTTTCAAAAAAATTAAAAAAATTTGAAAATGTAGAACATTGTTTTTTTTCTAGAAAAAATGGTTTTTCTAAAGGAGATTATAAAAGTTTAAACTGTGGCTTAGGATCAGACGATAAAATAGAGAACGTTTTAAAAAATTTAGAGACTGTTAGTAAAAAAATTGGATGCAAAAAAGAACTTTTAATAACTTTAAACCAAAAACACACTAATGAAGTCATTTGCTTCAATTCCGAAGCTGATATTAAAAATAAACTTACTGGAGATGCTATTGTTTCAAAAGTAAAAAATGTTGGAATCGGTATACTCACCGCCGATTGTGCCTCAATTTTTTTTTATGACCCAATAAATAGAATAGTTGGATGTTCACATGCGGGATGGAAAGGTGCGTTAAATGGAATAATAAAAAATACCGTGGAAAAATTTAATGAACTAAACTCAAATAATGAAGATTTAATAGCTGTTGTTGGACCTTGCATAAGTAAAAAAAACTATAAGGTCAAAAATGATTTTTTTAATAAATTTATTAATAAAAATAAAGAAAATGAAATTTTTTTTGAAAAAATCAATAATGAAAATTATATTTTTGATTTAAGAAGTTACATAAATAAAGAAATTTCAGATCTAAATATTAAAAACATTGAAAACATTGATTTAGACACTTTTTCTGAATCAGAACTTTTTTATAGTTATAGAAGATCTGCTCTTAACAAAGAAAAAGATTATGGTAGATGTATTTCCGTCATATTAATGACTTAATTAAATGTTTAATTAATTTGAAAAGATAAATTAAAGTTGTATAAACAACTTATACTTATGAAAGTTCTTGCTGGCACAAGTAATCCAATATTATGTAAAACCATAGCAAGACAACTCAAACTAAAATTAGTCAATTCAAACATCAGAAGATTTGCTGATGGTGAAGTCTACGTTGAAATTAATGAAAATATCAGGGGTAATAGTATCTTTGTTGTTCAATCAACCTCCAATCCTGCTAATGATAATTTGATGGAACTGTTAATTTGTATTGATGCATTGAGAAGATCTTCTGCAAAAAATATCACAGCAGTAATTCCTTATTTTGGATACGCTAGACAGGATAGAAAAGTAGTCCCAAGAACAGCAATATCAGCAAAATTAGTTTCAAATTTAATTACGAATGCTGGAGCTAATAGAATATTAAGCGTTGATCTACATGCGGGTCAAATTCAAGGTTTCTTTGATATTCCTGTTGATAATTTATTTGCCACACCTATCTTTGCAAGACATATAAAAAATAAAATGAAATTAAATAATTTGATTTGTGTGGCTCCTGATGTTGGTGGAGTAGAGAGAACAAGAGCCTTGAGCAGAAGAATAAACTCAAGCATAGCTATAATAGATAAAAGAAGACCCGCGCCTGGAAAATCTGAAGTTATGAATATTGTAGGAAATGTTAAAAACAAAAACTGTGTAATTGTTGATGATATAATAGATTCAGGAGGCACTATAGTAAACGCTGTAAAAGCTCTAAAAGATAAGGGAGCAAAAGATGTGTACGTTTATATCACTCATGCTGTATTAAGTGGTGAGGCCGTAAATAAAATCGAAAAATCTCAAATTAAAAAGTTAATAACTACTGATACAATTGATAATTCAAAAAAAATTGGAAGAAGTAAAAAAATAGAAATAATTTCACTAGCACCAATGATTTCCGAAGCAATGAAAAGAATTGCGAACTCTACGTCAGTTTCTAGTCTTTTTAAATAATATTGCTTGTTTTTTTTGGAAACATACTATAAAACCTCATTTTCAATTTATGAATATCTTAAAAGCTACAAAAAGAACTAGTGTCACAACTGGGCAGGTGAATAAATTAAGGGTAGATGGCTCAATTCCTGCCGTACTCTATGGAGGAAAAAAAACTAATCTAAATATAAGTTTAAAGAAATTACATCTTCAAGATCTAATAAAAACAGAAACTTTTATGTCCAAAGTTGTTGATTTAGAAATAGATGGTAGTGCGGAAAAAGTACTACCGAGAGATATATCTTATGATCCTGTATCTGATGAGCCAATACATATTGATTTTATAAGAATCGCAAAAGGATCGAAACTAGTTTTAGAAATACCTGTTAAATTTATTAACTCTGAAAAATCTCCAGGATTAAAAAAAGGTGGGGTTTTAAATATAGTTAGAAGAAAAGTAGAATTAAAATGTCCAACGGAAAATATTCCTGATGAAATAATTGTTGACCTAAACAATACCGAAATTAATAGTAGTCTTAAAATATCCTCGGTAAAACTTCCTGAAAATGTTATTCCAACAATTACCGATAGAGATTTTGTGATTGCAACTGTAGTGGCTCCAACTATTTTAGTTGAACCAGAAAAAACTGCAGAAGTCGCTGCCGAAGGAGAAGTTCCTGCTGAAGGTGCTGCTGAAGGAGACGCAACCACAGAAGAAGGAAAAGATAAAGCCACCAAACCTTCTGACGAAAAAACAAAAACTGCAGCAAGTGATAAAAGTAAATCTTCTGATGATAAATCTAAAACCACAGCAGGCGGGAAAGAAAAGTCTGCTGGCAAAGAAACTAAAAAAAAATAATATAGGATAAACTATAAACCATGCTTCTTTTAGTTGGCTTAGGAAACCCTAACCCAAACAATTCAAACAATCGCCATAACGTAGGATTTTTGTTAATTGACGCTATTAATGAAAAATTTAAATTATCAAAACAAAAACCGAAATTTAAGGGATTGCTAACAACAGGGAAAATAAACGAGCAAAAAGTCTTCGCGATAAAACCGCTAACTTTTATGAATAGCTCAGGAGTGTGTATTAAGGAACTTATTGAATATTTTAAAATAGATGTAAAAAATGTTTTTGTTTTCCACGATGATATGGATATTGATATTGGAAAAGTTAAGGTAAAATTTGGTGGAAGTAATGCTGGCCATAATGGAATTGATTCTATCGATAAAAATATTGGAAAAAATTATTGTCGCGTAAGAATTGGCATTGGAAGACCAAAAAAAAATTCAACAGGAGCAGAACATGTGCTCGACAATTTTTCAAATGAAGAAAAGGAAAATGTGGAAAAAGTAAATAATAATATAATACAATCTTTATCTATCCTAATAAACAGAGATCTAGACCTTTTCTCAAGTAAAATTAATCAAAAATAATAATGGGTTTCAAGTGTGGAATAGTTGGGTTGCCCAATGTTGGTAAATCAACATTGTTTAATGCTTTGACTACGTCAAAAAAAGCCCAAGCTGAAAACTTTCCTTTTTGTACAATCGATCCAAATGTTGGAATTGTTATTGTGCCAGATGAAAGATTAAACAAAATATCTGCAATATCAAAATCAGCAAAAACAATTAATGCTGCGATTACATTTGTTGATATTGCGGGACTTGTAAAAGGAGCCTCGAAAGGAGAAGGTCTAGGTAATAAGTTTCTTTCTCATGTTAGAGAGGTAGATACCATTATCCATCTAACACGATGTTTTGACTCGGAAAAAATACAAAATGTAAACAAAGATGTAGACCCTGTACGTGATCTTGAAATTATTGAGACTGAAATTCTATTATCTGATCTGGAATCCCTTCAAAAAAGATTAGAAAAAAATAATAAAAAAAAATTAGAAAAAGATGAATTGAATTTTTTAGAACAATGCCACAAATTAATTAGTGATGGAAAAAAACCGGAGGAGATAAAAAAAAAATATAGTAAAGATTTAATAAAAAAATCAGCTCTTTTGTCACTTAAACCAAGAATAATTGTATGTAATGTTGATGAAAAAAACTTGCCTGATGGCAATAAATACTCCGAAGCTTGTAAGAAAAAATTCCCTAATGAAAATATAATTATTGTTTGTGCAGATATCGAAGATCAAATTATGGGTCTTCAATTAAATGATAGAAAAGATTTTATGGTTGAATCTGGAATGAAAATTACCGGTTTAGATAATTTAATTAAAACAGGTTACGACGCTCTAGGACTTAGTACTTTTTTTACTTCTGGTCCTGAAGAAAGTAGAGCCTGGACGATTGAAAAGAACTCCAAGGCTGCAGATGCTGCTGGAGTGATTCATACTGATTTTAAGAAAAAATTCATCAGAGCTGAAACCGTAACAGGTGAAGATTTTATAAAATATAAAGGTTTTAATGAATGTAAGAACGCTGGAAAATTAAGACTTGAAGGAAAAGATTACTTGGTCAATGACGGAGACGTAATGTATTTTAGAGTAGGAAATTAAGGTTATTTCTTCACATCACGACAAAATTGCAGTTACAGTTAAAAAAGAAAATATCAAGAGATAGAAAAAATCAAATCGATACTGACGATTTCTCTGAAAAATCATTATGATAAAATTGTAGCTATCGTAAAAAACACAATAATTAGAGACCAGGAAGATAAAAATAATATTTTTGTCATATATTAATTAATAAATGGGCCTATAACTAAAACTGTCCAATATAAAAAAATGAAAGTATAAAATAATTTAAAACGCATTTAACATTCATGTAATGCTAAATTGTGTTTAAAATATGAAAATAATTATAAAAAAATTTAAAATAGAAACTTTTTGTCGCACCGGTAGATAGAAGCTTAGATTATTTAAAAGTCTTAGGATCTTCACCTTCGTATTCAGTCACAACTTTTTCTACTTTATCAAAAGCTTCCTCCTCTTCTTTTTCACCCTTTGAACCAAATTGCGACCATACTTTTTGCTTACTTAAATAGACTAGAGTTAAAAGAACAATTAAGTAAAAGAAAACTTTAAATCCCATCTTATGTCTTGCTTCAAGATGGGGGTCGCCTGCCCAAACTAAAAAGGTGGTTACATCTTTTGCTATTTGTGCCTTGGTTGCCTCTGTTCCGTCTGCGTACTCTACAGCTCCATCAGATATGGGTTCGGCCATCTTTATTTTATTACCAGGCATATATTTATTATAATAGACTCCATCATCTAATTCATATCCTGCTGGGGCTTCTTCATATCCCATTAACAAGGAATAAATATAATCTGCCCCTCCCTTTCTTGCTTTTGCTAGAACTGACATGTCTGGAGGATAAGCCCCGCCATTAGCTGCTGCTGCAGCTTTTGCGTTCGGAAATGGGTTAATAAACTTGTCGGATAATCTTCCTAATCTTGTGAACATCTCTCCATCTTCATTAGGTCCATCTGTAACCTCAAATTGTGCGGCTATAGCCTTGGCTTCTTCTGATGAAAATTCTGGTCCTCCCTTTTCCGACAAATTTCTATAGCTTAAATGTTGTACAGAGTGACATCCTGAACAAACTTCCTGATAAACTTGATAACCTCTCTGCAAAGAAGTTCTATCAAAAGTTCCGAATACACCTTCGAAACTCCAATTATATTTTATAAATTCTGCTTTATTTTCTTCAGAAAAAGCTGAATTGCTAGATCCTATAATAAATATTATCAAAAATATTTTGATAAATAGACTATTTAAACGTTCCAACATTTTCCCCTTCATATTTTCCTGCCATCTCTTTAAATTTATCCATTGCTCCGGGTTTATCCAAAACTGGATCAGAAATACTCATTGGTAATGGATCAGTTTTTTCATAACGTCCAAGTAAAGGTAATAAAATTAAAAAATGAATAAAGTAGTAAGCGGTTGCTATTCTAGCTAAAATTAAATAAATTCCTTCTGGTGGTTTTGCTCCAAGGTAACCAAGTAATATTACTATAACCACTAATACCCAAAAAAACTTTCTATATATTGGTCTGAAAGTTGCTGATCTTACTTTTGAACTATCCAACCACGGCAAACCTACTAAAACAAAAATTGAAGCAAACATAAAAATTACTCCTCCTAATTTACTCGGTATAGCTCTTAAGATTGCGTAAAAAGGAAGCAAATACCACTCAGGTACTATATGCGCTGGTGTAACTAAAGGATCTGCGGGAATATAATTATCTGGATGTCCTAAAAAATCTGGTAAAAAAAATACAAATCCAAAAAAAATTAATAAAAATGAAATTAAAGCAAAAAGATCTTTCATAACCATATAAGGATGAAAAGGCATGGTTTCGTTGGTTCCTTTTTTTACATCTATGCCCACGGGGTTATTATTCCCAGGAATATGCAATGACCATATATGTAATACTACCAAACCAAAAATTAGAAATGGTAATAGATAGTGTAGACTATAAAATCTATTTAAAGTTGGGTTGTCTACAGAAAATCCGCCCCATAACCAACCAGTAACACTTTCCCCTATGAATGGGATGGCGCTAAACAAATTTGTAATTACTGTAGCTCCCCAAAAACTCATTTGGCCCCATGGTAAAACATAACCCATAAAAGCTGTAGCCATCATTAGTAAATAAATTGCAAGACCGGTAATCCAAATCATTTCTCTTGGAGCTTTATAAGAACCAAAATACAAACCTCTAAAAATATGAATATATACAGCTAAGAAAAACATAGATGCACCATTTGAATGGATATATCTCATAAGCCATCCATAATTCACATCTCTCATTATATGTTCAATGCTTGCAAATGCATGATCAGTATGAGCGACGTAATGCATCGCTAAAATTATTCCTGTTACAATTTGAATAATTAAACAAAAAGTTAATATTCCACCAAACGTCCACCAATAATTTAAATTTTTTGGAGTTGGGTATGATCTTAGGTGGTGTGAAAGAGATAAAAGCGGTAGACGACTATCAAACCATTGGGCTAATTTTGATTCTGGTATATATTTTTCTTCGCTCATAATGGGTTATCCTATTTTAATCGTGTTAGCATCAACAAATTCATATTTTGGTATTTCTAAATTTTTTGGAGCAGGTCCTTTTCTAATTCTTCCAGATGTATCGTAATGTGAGCCATGACAAGGACAAAACCATGCTTTATATTCTCCTTTGTTTCCTAAAGGTACGCATCCTAAATGTGTGCAGACCCCAACCATCACTAGCCATTCTGGATTCTTGGCTCTATCCGAGTCTTTCTCTGGATCTTTTAAATCTTTTAAATTAACCGCTGCCGCTTCATCAATTTCTTTTTTAGTTCTTCTTCTAATAAATATAGGTTTGCCTCTCCACAATACTGTTATAGTTTTTCCTGGTTCTACACTGCTAACATCAACTTCGGTGGTTGATAAAGCTTTTACAGAAGAGTCAGGATTCATTTGGTCTACCAAAGGCCAAATAGCAGCGCCCAGGCCTACAGCACCAATTGTGTAGGTTGCTGTAAACAAAAAATCTCTTCTTTTTGGCTTAATTTCCTTACTCATACAGTATGAAGCTATTATGTATTATATAATATTAATTAATTAAATTAATATAAATTTACTAGGGTCAGAATGACACACAAAAAAATACACAACTAAAACATGTTTAATATAGCATTATATCAACCTGATATACCTCAAAACACCGCTGCAATAATTCGTTTATGTTCTTGTTTTGACACAACGCTTGAAATAATAGAGCCTTGCGGTTTTTACCTTAATGATAATAGAATAAAAAGAGTTGCTATGGATTATTTAGATGCAAGCAGAATAATCACGTATAAATCTTATAAAAATTTTTTGATAGAAAAAAAAAATTCGAGAATCATACTTATGACAACAAAAGCGAAAAAAAACTATGTTAATTTTAAATTCAATCATAATGATACAATACTTTTCGGTAGAGAAAGTGAGGGTGTTCCAAAAATAGTGCATAGCAAATCACATCAAAAACTAAAAATACCTTTAAAAAATAATGCAAGATCGCTTAATATTGTCACTGCTGTAGCAATAACTTTATCGGAAGCTTTAAGACAAAATTATAATTTATAAAATATGAAAATAAAAACAAAACAAAAATTAACACGAAGTTGGTTTATAAAATTACAAGATATAATTTGTAATAGCGTTGAACAAATCGAAAAAGAATATGGATCTAATGCAAAATTTAAAAGGAATAAATGGAAACATGGTGAGTTTAGAATAATAAAAGGTAAAGTAATTGAAAAAGGAGGCGTTGCTTTTTCAAATGTAATAGGAAGATTTTCTAAAGAGTTTGCTAAAAAGATTCCTGGAACAAAAAATAATACTAGTTTTTGGTCCTCTGGGGTGTCAGTAGTATTGCATCCAAATAATCCTAAAATTCCTGCCATGCATTTTAATACAAGATTTATTTGTACGCAAAAAAGTTGGTTTGGTGGAGGTGTGGACGCAACACCTTGTCTTGTTGATAATAAAGAAAAAATATATTTTCATAATGAATTAAGAAAAATGTGCAACACTCATAATAAAAAATATTACTCAAAATATAAAAAGTGGTGTGATGAATATTTTTATATTTCTCATAGAAAAGAGCCGCGAGGTATAGGTGGTATTTTTTTCGATTATAAAATGGATGATTGGGAAGAGGATTTTTTATTTATTAAGAGTATAGGTAATACTTTTGTGAATTTAGTTAACAAAATTATAAGAAAAAAAATGTTTTTAAAATGGAATTGCAAAGAAAAAGGAATCCAACTATTAAAACGAGGTAGATATACTGAATTTAATTTATTATACGATCGTGGAACAAAATTTGGGTTAAACAGTGGTGGTAATCCTGAGGCAATATTAATGTCAATGCCGCCAACAGCAAAATGGAAATAATTTATGGAAAAAGAACCAATAACATCACAAGGTCTTGAAAAATTGAAAAAAGAATTAATTGAGTTGAAAAATATTAAGCGTCCAAAAATAGTTGAGGCAATAGCCGAAGCAAGAGGACATGGAGATTTAAAAGAAAATGCAGAATATCATGCTGCCAAAGAAGAGCAGGCAAAAATTGAAAGTAGAATTATAGAAATTAATGATTTAATTGCTAGAGCAAATGTAATTGATGTTACTAAACTAGAAAAAAAAGATAATGTAATATTTGGATCTACGGTTGATTTAATTAATTTAGAAAATAATGAAAAAAAAACTTATAAAATAGTTGGAAAAGATGAAGCTGATATATCAAAAAATTACATCTATTTTCGATCTCCAATTGGTAAAGCATTAATAGGAAAAAAGAAAAAAGAGTTGGTAACTGTCATAACTCCATCTGGTGAAAAAAACTTTGAAATAAAAGAAGTAAAATATATCTAGTTTTTATTCGTTTTGCCTAAAGATTTTTCAATTGCTTTTCTCTCTATAGCAAAATTGTTTTCAATCCATCTTTGCTCTAATTTTTTAAGTTTATCACCTAACGCTTGACCTGTTTCATATCCTTGTTCTTTTAAGTAGTTTCCTGAAATTGGAAATTTGGGTATTTTACAAATATTCACATAATTTATTAATTCTTTAAATTTTAAATTTTTTATTTTATTATTTGCGCATATAGAAAAAAGCAATAAATCTTT
>Ga0066836_10002084_pt1 | contig 10656 bp, 7 predicted proteins | sample ETNtaG_18_FD_71568 | JGI IMG/M metagenome (GOLD analysis project Ga0066836, IMG submission 71568) | Marine microbial and viral communities from oxygen minimum zone, Eastern Pacific Ocean - ETNP201302SV91 | ecosystem: Environmental > Aquatic > Marine > Oceanic | place: Pacific Ocean: Eastern...
TGCATAAAAAACCAAAAGCGCTCCATCTCACCAACATTAAGCTGTTCAATAGTTGAACCGGCGCGCTCAATTATCTCTTCAAGCGCTTCTGTGCGGCCGGTATATTGAGCAGAAATCAATGAATTCTGGAAATTACTTAAAAAATCTCCCGCAACTCCTTGTAAAGTACCAAATAATTCATTTAAATCACCTCTACGATCTCTAAGAACTTCTCGCTTGTCAGCGATAATTATCTCATTCGCTTCAAACTGATCAGATAACTGAACCTGGAGTTGTTCCTGTTCGGTAATACGATTATTCGTTGTATCTAATATTTCTTGCTGGCGCGCCGCATTTTGCTCAAATTCACTTACACGAGCCTGGTATTCCTCCGATTCACCGACGCGATCATTTTCAACTAAATCAAGTAGCCCTGCTAAAGAGCCCGCCTGCGCAAAAATCTGTAAAGCGCCAAAAGTAAAAAAGGCAGTAGTAATAATTATGTTTAATTTTTTCACTGTGCCGCCTCCGGTGCTAATACTGGTAATTCTATGATTCTGGGCGCGTCTAGTTGCGAGGCAACACGGATAGCGCTTTGGACCGCAGTTCTATAATCTCCAGCAGCTAAAGTCTCCCAACTTCGATTGCCATTATTCCAAGCCCCGGTCTGCTGACGGTCGGTAGTTTGATACAACAATGCAACCCTCCCGATGCGCGCGATGTTTACATCCACATCAACACCATCAAGAGAAATTGTATCTGGGTATGTTTCTATTGTTCTGCCGTACGAAGTCTCTGTCTGGTACATCACAAGAACTTGCCGGAATTTTTCAGCGATCGACACGTCGGGATTGTCTATGGCGTCCCTGGCAAACTGAATTCGACTAGCTCTTTCGTCGCTATGGAACGGATAATCAAGATCGATGAACTGTTCGATGCTGGCAAGCATTTTCTCCATCAAGAGTGGGATTTCTCGAGTCACCTGTTCGACTCCAGCAATCGATTCATCTAAGGTTTCTATTTGATCCTCTTGAATTGATATCTGCTTACGAAACCCTGCGTTAAGAACAAGCAGAGACTCTAGATTGTCATTTGCTCTCTTAAATTCTTCAAAAGTGGAGCTTGCTGTATTTTGGAGTCTTGTGATTTCTTCTTGTGATGCTGCTGAAGCTTCATATTTTTGAGCGACTACATCCATCGCCTGATCAATAATGTCACTGTTAACCAATATTTCAGCAGCCTGAGAAGCTCCAAAAACGAAAGTCATGAGCAAAGCCCCGAGAGACTTGCCCAAATGGGTAATTAGACAGTTTTTCATGTGTCATCCTTTATTTTTGTTAATAACTACGAATAGATCCGAGCGACACTCCGATCGACATCATACTTAGCTCTAATCGAATAACTATTTTTATTTATCTTCCAATTCTCAAATGAACTACAGATTGCCCTGAGTCAGTAATTAAGAACTACTAGATCAACAAGAGTTTAATCAAGAAGCTAGTCAGCAATCAATCTTCTCCATCAAATAGTTAGTTACTAATGATGAAGAGTCCTTAAATTCGGCCCCCAGGGGCATTCCGGAGCTAAGCCTAACACACTCCGTTTGGTATTTTGAACCTTTTGGAGCGCAAAAATTTACACTCAAAACAGAAAGGAAATTTAGGAGCGCTTATCGAGAATAGAGACTTACCACCCCGTAATCTCTCTCAATCCCTCTCCAATATCAGCTAGACTTCGGACGGTCTTAACTCCGGCATCATTAAGTGCAGCAAATTTTTCATCGGCAGTGCCCTTTCCTCCTGAAATTATGGCGCCTGCATGCCCCATTCTTTTTCCGGGAGGAGCTGTAACCCCAGCTATATAAGCTAAAACAGGCTTAGACACGTGCTCTTTGATGAAGGCAGCCGCCTCTTCTTCAGCGGTTCCCCCTATCTCGCCTATCATAACTATCGCTTCTGTCTGACTGTCAGACTCATATAATTCTAGTATGTCTATAAAGTTTGATCCCGGTATGGGATCCCCACCAATACCAACACACGAAGACTGACCAAAACCGTGATCGGTCGTTTGCTTTACTGCTTCATAAGTTAAAGTACCAGAGCGAGAAATTATCCCAACCTTTCCGGGCAAATGGATATGACCTGGCATGATTCCAATTTTGCATTCCCCAGGAGTTATTACACCTGGACAATTTGGCCCTATAAGGCGCACACCCAACTGGTCGCAGCGCTCTTTTGCTAAAAGCATATCAAGTGTTGGAATACCTTCAGTGATACAAACAATTAATTTAACACCTGCATCTGCGGCCTCTAGTATCGATTCCTTACAAAATGGGGCTGGAACATAAATCACCGATGCATCGGCATTAGTCTCGTCATATGCTTCCTTGACTGTGTTAAATACCGGCAACCCCAAGTGAACCTGACCTCCCTTGCCGGGGGTTACGCCACCCACCATTTTTGTCCCGTACTCGATTGCTTGTTCTGAATGGAATGTTCCTTGAGAACCGGTAAATCCTTGGCAAATCACTCGAGTATTTTTGTTGATGAGTATGCTCATTTTATACCCCCAGCTGCGCTTACCGCCTTCTCCGCAGCATCGGCCAGACTATTGGCTGCGATAATATTTAACCCACTCTCTTCAAGGACATTTTTCCCTAGATCCGCATTATTGCCTTCTAGACGCACGACAACCGGCACTTCCACCCCAACATCTTCAATAGCGCCAACGACACCCTCAGCGATAAGATCGCATCGGACAATGCCTCCAAAAATATTAACGAGCACTGCAGATACGTTTTTATCCGAGAGGATTAGTTTGAAGGCTTCAGTGACCCTTTCCTTGGTAGCTCCGCCACCCACATCCAAAAAATTTGCCGGACTACCACCGTAAAGCTGCACTATATCCATTGTTCCCATAGCCAGACCTGCTCCGTTAACCATGCAGCCAATATTTCCGTCAAGCGCCACATAATTTAAGTCCCATTCTGCAGCTTTGGCCTCCCTCTCGTCGTCTTGCGAAGGATCATGCATTTTTCGTAATTTCGGCTGACGATAAAGCGCGTTACCGTCTACGTTAATTTTGCCATCTAGGCAATGTATATCCCCACCGGCTGTGACAACCAGAGGATTAATTTCTAACAAAGAGAGATCTAATTCAATAAAGAGCTTAGATAGCCCTAAGAACAAATCGGTGAATTGTTTAATCAATGATCCAGACAATCCAAGTCGAAATCCCAAATCTCGCCCTTGGTACGCAGATGCGCCGATCATCGGGTCGATCGTAGCCTTTAGAATTTTCTCAGGCGTTTCAGTCGCAACCTTCTCAATCTCAACGCCTCCCTCTACTGAAGCCATGAAAACAACTCGCCGGCTCGACCGGTCAATTACAGCTCCGAGGTAAAGCTCCTGCGCAATATCAATACATGGCTCTATTAGTATCTTACTAACTGGCTGCCCATTAGAATCAGTTTGATATGTGACCAAATTTTGCCCAAGCCATTTATTCGCAAATTCTTGAGCTTTTTCTGCGCTTTCAACTAAGGCTACTCCCCCCGCTTTACCTCTACCTCCAGCATGCACTTGCGCCTTTACAACCCACTTACTACCACCTAGTTTAGTGGTTGCCTCGGCTGCCTCTTCCCCGGTATCGGCGGCAATTCCTTTTGACACGGGCAAACCGTATTCGGCGAATAACTGCTTAGCCTGATATTCATGTAAATTCATTTTGGCTCCATCTATTTATGGTAGGAATGTAAAACTGTTACTAAACGGATTAGCGCCGCTTTTTATTACCAATGTGTATTGCATGACCATTTGCGGCTAATGCCGCCTCATGAACTGCCTCTGAAAGTGCTGGGTGAGAGAACATTGTTAAACCAATATCCTCGGCACTAGCGCTAAATTCCATGGCTATGACAATTTGTTGTAACAAGTCAGCTGCGGAGGGTCCGATTATTTGACAACCAAGAATTCGATCCGTAGTTTTTTGGGAAAGAATTTTTACTAGTCCTTCTGAGTCATTAGCGGCCAATGCGCGGCCACTGGCTGCAAAAGGAAAAGAACCTACATTATATTCAATTCCTTCCTCTTTTAGCTCTTCCTCATTTTGACCTACCCACGCAATTTCTGGGTGAGTATAGATAACAGAGGGAACTAAAGCGTAATTAACTTGTGTCTTTTTATCAGCTAGCCTCTCAGCAACCATTACGCCCTCTTCCGAACCCTTATGAGCAAGCATAGGTCCGCGAACTACATCTCCTACCGCAAAGATATTAGGCACTTTAGTTTGGCAATGGTCATCGACCTCAATAAAACCTCGATCACATATTTCAATGCCTAGCGAATCATCGAATAAATCTTCAGTAACCGGTTTGCGGCCCACGGCAACAATCACCTTATCAAACGCTTTCTTCTGCTTCCCTTCTTTATCCGAATACTCCAAAGTAACTTGTTTCTTCGCTCCCTTACTAAATTTATGGCCGGTAACCTGAGAACCAAGTTTTATATCAAGTCCTTGCTTGTTAAAAATTTTTGCGGCTTCCTTAGCAATCTGACGGTCCACGGGAGGCAAAAATTCGTCTAAAGCTTCTAACACTGTGACTTCTGATCCCAGCCTCGCCCAAACACTTCCAAGCTCTAGACCTATAACACCTGCACCGATCACACCTAATCTTTTGGGGATCTGCTCAAATTCCAGGGCTCCCGTTGAATCTACTATAGTCTCATGATCTATAGGTGCTGGCGGAATATTTATAGGCTGCGAACCTGTAGCTATGATGATATTTTTTGTTTCTAGGCTCTGCTTATTGCCATCATGATCGGTAACTAAGACCGTGTTAACACCTGTGATCTTGGCTGACCCAATCACCCCATCAACTTTATTTGCAGCAAATAGGCCTTTGATTCCTTGCGTGAGTTGACTTACGACCGCGCCTTTTCTAGACATCATGGAGGGCACATCAATATCCATCTTTGTTACTTTTATGCCATGTGCATCAAAACTATTTTGGGCTTCAGCAAATTTATGCGTGGTATCTAATAAAGCCTTCGATGGAATGCATCCAACATTTAAACAAGTCCCTCCGTAAACCGACTTATTTTCCTTAGTTCTCCACTTTTCAACACACGCAACTGAAAAACCAAGCTGAGCACATCTTATGGCCGCAACATATCCGGCAGGGCCTGAACCAATAACAACTACGTCATATTTTTTACTCATAACTTCCACCCTTAAAAACCCGATTAAATCTCGAGTAACAACCTCGTAGGATCCTCTAAGAGCTCCTTAATTGATACTAAAAATTGAACGGCTTCTTTGCCATCCAACATTTGATGGTCATATGAAAGCGCAAGGTACATCATTGGGAGCGCTTTGATTTCACCATCAATAACCATCGCTCTCTCTTGAATTTTATGCATACCTAGCACGGCGGTCTGCGGTGGGTTTACGATTGGCGTAGACAGAAGAGATCCGAAAACACCTCCGTTAGAGATGGTAAAAGTACCACCACTTAGATCGTCTATCGATAACTTTCCGTCATTCGCTTTTTCACCAAACTGACGGATTTCTTTTTCGATTTGAGCGAGCCCCATGTGGTCCGCGTTTCTCAGAACTGGAGCGACCAACCCTCTTGGTGAGCCGATAGCAACGCTAATATCTTGATACCCATGGTAGACCATGTCACTTCCATCTAGAGAAGCATTAACGGTAGGAAACCGCTTTAATGCCTCAACGGAAGCTCTCACAAAGAACGACATAAACCCTAAACGAACGCCATCGTGGACTTGTTGAAACTCCTCTTTATAACGTTCACGTATGTCCATAATCGGTTTCATATTCACTTCGTTAAAGGTAGTCAACATGGCGGTAGATTGTGAGGCTTGAAGCATCCTTTTTGCTACCGTCGACCTCAAACGACTCATAGGGACTCTTTCTTCAATTCTATCGTCTAGCGCACCCGGCGATTTTGCCGGAGTTTCATGAGTACCGCTTACATCGTTCGGTCTATCTAAAGAAAGATAATTCACAACATCTTCCTTCGTTATTCGCCCGCCTTTGCCACTGCCATTAATCGAACTAGCATTAATTTTGTTTTCATCAAGAAGCCTCTTTGCTGCAGGGCTTAGCAAAGGTTCCAAGTCAGCATGATTATCAGCCAATTTAGGAACTTCATCATTTTCTAAAACCTGCTCAGGTTCGATCTTTGAAGCCCCACCCTCAGCCAATCTACCAATAACCTCATTACTAATAATCGTTTCGCCTGAAGCTTTAATAATCTCCTTTAATATCCCATCCCCTGGAGAAACAACTTCGATAACGACTTTGTCAGTTTCTATATCAACCAACAACTCATCACGGGAGACAGTATCGCCAACCTCCTTGTACCAGGTTGCTATTGTTCCATCTGGAACTGATTCAGGTAATGCGGGCGCTTTAATTTCTATTTCCATGCCTAACCTAATGCCTCGTTGATAAATTTATGTAGTTGACTCATATGCAAAGCCGGATATCCAGCAGCAGCTGCCGCGGAAGCATCTCTTCCCGCATATGTCAGTTGTATTTCTGGAAAATGCTCCTGAAGTCCCCGGACAATATGATGCTGGGTCGAATACCATGCACCCTGATTCATAGGCTCTTCCTGGCACCAAACAACAGATCTTATGTGCTTATACTGAGAGAGAACTTTTGAGAAATTGTCATGTGGGAATGGATAAAGTTGTTCGAGGCGTATAATTGCGACAGAATCAAGCTCTCGCTTACGCCTTTCATCTCTTAAGTCGTAATAAACTTTGCCACTGCAAATTATGACTCTATCGACTTTTTCTGGTTCCAATCCATCCGTTTCATCTAAAATAACCTGGAAACTACCTTCCGCCATTTCCTCTAAGCTAGAAACAGTTTCTTTATGCCTCAGTAGACTCTTTGGGGACATCACAACAAGAGGTTTTCGCACAGGACTAAGAACTTGTTTTCGTAGCATATGAAAAACTTGACTTGAAGTGGTTGGCAAACAAACCTGTATATTGTGCTCTGCACAAAGCTGTAGAAATCTTTCCAGTCGAGCAGACGAGTGTTCAGGCCCTTGCCCTTCATAACCATGCGGCAGCAGCAAAGTTAAACCGCATAGCCGCTGCCATTTATTTTCGCCACTAGTAATAAATTGATCGATTACTACTTGTGCGGAATTTGCAAAGTCACCGAATTGGGCTTCCCATATCACCAAGGCATTAGGAGTCGTCGTAGAATAACCATACTCAAAAGCCAAGACCGCAGCCTCCGAAAGCAGAGAGTCATAAATTGAAAAAGATCCTTGATTTTTTTCTATGTTCTGCAGCGGTATATGAGCATCGCCGTTTATATTATCGTAAAGAACTGCATGGCGATGAGAAAAAGTACCCCTGCCCACGTCTTGGCCTGTAATTCTGACCGTATTGTCGCTAGTAAGAACACTCGCGTAGGCTAAAGATTCCGCGAAGCCCCAATCTACCGGAATTTCGCCCACTGACATCTTAGTACGATCATCGTATAATTTTTTAACCTGCCTTTGGAGAGTAAACTTACTTGGAATTTCTACTAATTTTTTAGCCAAGGCCTTTAATGTATTCAACGGTATCGATGTGTTGAAATAAGGACTCCAGTCATGACCCAAGTAAGGGCTCCAATCGACAAAAAGTTCTATAGAAGGCTCCTTAACTAAACTTTTTACAACGTGTTCACCTGTATCCAGTGCTGATCGATAGTTATTATTTAAAGAGATAACTTCTTCAGAAGCCACAATCTCTCCCGATATTAGTTTTTCCGCATAAATTGCTCTTGTCGTCTTTTTCTGTTTAATTGCTGAGTACATAATCGGCTGTGTTATCGCACCTTCATCAGTTTCGTTATGTCCTCTTCTCCGATAACAAACTAAGTCAATAACAACGTCTTTTTTAAATTTATAACGAAAATCTAATGCAATTTGAGTTACAAAAAGTACCGCCTCTGGATCGTCCGCATTTACGTGGAATATCGGTGCCTGCACCATCTTGGCCACATCAGTACAGTACTCTGTTGAGCGAGCATCTTCTTGTTTGCTAGTCGTAAATCCCACCTGATTATTCACCACTATATGGACCGTTCCGCCGGTAGAGTAGGCCCTTGTTTGTGACATCTGGAACGTTTCCATCACAACGCCCTGCCCGGCAATGGCAGCATCACCATGTACAATAATGGGCAAAACCAAATCACCCTCATTATCATAACGGCGAGCCTGTCTTGCTCGAACTGATCCCTCTACAACTGGGGAAACAATCTCTAGATGAGAGGGATTAAATGCCAAAGCCATATGCAATTCCCCACCAGCCGTCATAATATTTGATGAGAAGCCTTGGTGGTATTTCACATCTCCCGAGCTTTCATAAACTGCCTTTCCTTCGAATTCGTCAAACAACTCTCCAGGGTTTTTACCTAGAATATTCACCAAAACGTTTAATCGGCCACGATGAGCCATTCCTAGTACAATTTCCTTAGCACCTAACCCACCGGATCGTTGTATCAATTCATCGATAGCAGGAATTAAACTTTCACCCCCTTCCAAGCCAAAACGTTTTGTACCAGGATATTTAGCATCCAAATGTTTTTCCAAGCCCTCCGCAGCAGTTAATCTCTCTAGCAAATGCTTTTTGACTTCCACCTCAACAGTCGGTCTGCCATCATTACTCTCTATCTTCTGCTGTATCCATTGTTTTTCTTCCAAGTTAACAATGTGCATAAACTCATAGCCAATAGAAGCACAATAAATTCGTTCTAATATTTCAACAATTTCACGCAAAGGTGCCTTTTGTTTAGTAATAAAAAGTGATCCTGTTTGAAATATTGTTGAAGAATCTATTGGAAACAGATCATGAAATTCTAACTCCAAATCCGGCACTCGATCACGCCTCATAATACCCAGTGGATCAAGGTTGGATTTCTGATGCCCGCGAACTCGATAAGAACTGATTAACTGTAAAACTTGAACCTGCTTGCTCTCATGTTCAGAATTAACAATCGCATCATTACTTAACACTTGCTTATAGCGGCTTTGTCTCCCTAAAGCTTCGAAATCTCGTCTTATCCTCGAATGCGAAATATCTGCCTCAACTTTCCCAGTCGAAGATTCCAAAGATTTGAAGAAAGTTCTCCATTCAGAAGGAATCTCCTCCTCATCAACTAAATAAAGCTCATAAAGCTCTTCGACATAGGCCGCATTAGACCCTGAAAGATGGCCAGTTTTAAGCATCTTCTGCATAAGACTATCTTGCATCGATTATCCTTAATTTTTCATACTATAAAGTATTTCACGTGACTCTATTAACTAAAAATCATCTATTTCAAGAAATTAACATCGACCTTATATGACCAATAGCCCTAGTTGGATTTAACCCTTTAGGACAAACTGAGACACAGTTCATAATACCCCTGCACCGAAATACGCTGAATGGGTCCCTTAACCCTTCGAGCCGCTCTTCACTAGCCGCATCTCGACTATCTGCTAAAAATCGATATGCTTGTAATAAGCCTGCTGGACCAATGAATTTATCAGGATTCCACCAAAAAGATGGGCAGCTAGTGCTGCAGCAGGCGCATAAAATGCACTCGTATAGTCCGTCCAGTTTTTTACGTTCTTCGGGAGACTGAAGTCGTTCTATATTTGGAGGGGGCTCATCATTGATAAGATATGGTTTCACTTTTTCAAATTGCTTGTAAAAAAGCGACATGTCTACTACTAAGTCTCGTATTACAGGCAAACCAGGCAATGGTCTAAGCACTAACTTTTTCCCTGGCTTAACGACTTCAGAAATTGGGGTTATGCAGGCTAGTCCATTTGTTCCGTTAATATTCATGCCATCGGAACCGCAAACGCCTTCTCGGCATGACCTGCGGTAAACAACAGTAGAGTCCTTTTCTTTTACTAATGACAAGATGTCCAAAACCATCAAGTCCTTACCTTCTGGAATTTCAACCTCTATATCCTGCATAGCAGGCTTGTCATCGATATCGGGATTATATCTATATATACTAACTAACACTTGGCGCCTTTGTTTTGTCTAATAAGTCCGTTCTTTGGGTTGAAATGTTTCTACGGTTTTAGGTGAAAAATTTACACCTCTCTTTCCAACACTTTTGTTTATTGGGTTGTATATGGAATGGCACAGCCAGTTTTCATCGTCTCTTTCCCTAAAATCATCTCTAGCATGAGCTCCTCTACTTTCGTCTCGAGCTTCAGCAGCGATAGCCGTTGCTTCCGCAACCTCATATAAATTTTCTAACTCTAACGCTTCAATGCGATCTGTATTAAAAGTATTGCTTTTATCTTTTAAATGCACATTTTCAATCCTTTCTCTTAATACACTTAATTTCTCTATTCCTTCCTTCATAAAATCACCCTTACGAAACACACCAAAGTGATTTTGCATAACGTTCTGCAATTCATTTCGCAAATCAGCGATATTTTCGCCGGAGGATGAGGCATTTAACCTATTCAACCTAGTCATCGAATATTCCAAATCATCCTTACTTGCAGTTCTCTGCTCGATCCCTTGAGTCAACATTTCTTCTATATGTTTACCCGCTGCCCTACCAAAGACAACCAGATCCAGAAGGCTATTACCACCCAGCCGATTTGCGCCATGAACGGACACGCAAGCTGCTTCG
>Ga0066836_10002085_pt1 | contig 10653 bp, 9 predicted proteins | sample ETNtaG_18_FD_71568 | JGI IMG/M metagenome (GOLD analysis project Ga0066836, IMG submission 71568) | Marine microbial and viral communities from oxygen minimum zone, Eastern Pacific Ocean - ETNP201302SV91 | ecosystem: Environmental > Aquatic > Marine > Oceanic | place: Pacific Ocean: Eastern...
TGCAGCCATTGTTACCATCTCTGGCATGTTATCCATTGCATCAACACCAGCCATTGGTAGAACCATTGATAGCACCATAATCAAAGCCATAACGACCCCTAACCACATACAAATTGTCCCTACAGTACCAGCAGTTGCAGCCTCGCATGTTTCATCATCATCAGTTTCGTCGCACATGTCAGAATATGACAAAGCCAAAACTGACCCGTCGCACTCGCCTGTGTCTGCCATATCAACCATCATATCGCACACCGCCGCTTCTTCCATATCCATGAATACTGTTGTCATCGAACTATTTGTTGCCGGTCCATCATCCGTCTCATCAGTTGTGAGCCACGAAGTTGTGAACATGGCAACAAGCGCCAAAACCAAACAGCCAACCATCATTCCAGTGGTTATCTTTCCTCTCATATCTGCATCCATTTTTGTCATTCTCCTTTTTTATGACCTTAAGGTCGAGCCTAAACGGTAAGGTCTAGCACTTAATGATGCTCCCTACAACTCTCGAATAAAACTCGATTTCTGGTAAAAAGTAGAAATGCGGAATAGAATCGGTTCGCAGTCACTCGTTTATCAGGTACTTAACGTCCTCTGCGAAGAGTTCCACTTCCCAGTCTAAATCGTCCCATCTAACCCTTTGCTGGTGATTTTTGTCAATGATGATGGTTGCAGTTGAATGGTCGACTAAGTAATCTGGATGATGTCGACCAGAAGTCTCAGAACTTCCTTGTGTCCCATTGTCCTCTTCGTAAGATGAATTTGCATAGGTCTGCAGCCCAACATGGAATGCTTCCCAAACGGGTTCAATATCTTCGACCTCCCCTGTTAGGTGAGGCCAATTGAGGTTGCGTAAAGTCGCATAATCATTCAAGGTGTAATGAGTATCCCACCATGGGTCGACAGTAATCGAAATAATGCTGAAATTAGTTCCATAGTCGTCAGAGAGGTTTTGTGCAATCCATCGCAGATTACTGGATACGATTGGACAAACATCAGGGCATCGTGTGTAGACAAAAGAGACAATCACGACTTGTCCCTCATAGTCACTGAGGTTGATCAGATTAGCATCAATATTCATTAATGAAAATTCTGGAACGGAATAATCAGGATTATCAGCAGGTAAATCTTGGCCGTAGAAGATGTCTTTATCTTCAGTTTCTGAAGATAAGCACCCTGGGCTCAAAATGCAAATGCAAAGGAGCACTGCCCTCAATTGCCTCATCAGTTCCCCTCACAATTCATTTGGCACAGGAGTTTGATCCATGTGCAAGAAAGCATACACAGCCCACCATGTGACGATATCCCACGAATGAGCGAGATTTGCTTCACCTGTGGCATTCGTTGTATCCATGTAGCCTTCCATGGTTTCTAATTTATCACAGGTCTTGTGGTAACAAGGATACCCATCGACCACACCGTTCCAGCCGAGAGTTGCAACACCAATTTGTTGGAATGGGTCATGGTCACTGCGTGCTGTTGGTGATTCGTAAATTGCAACAGTGTCAGTATACTGTTGCTGCCAAAGCGGATCCTCACCAGTCGCAGCCCATTCAGCAGCCCCACGCTCCATTTGGTAAGCCAAGTCCAATGCATCAGCACCAATCCATTCAGCCAAATGGAACATTCCGGGTTGGTCGACGACATCTCCACTACCATCTGGACCGAGGTACACCGATAGAGCATAATCACCAGGATAGTTGATTCCAGCCATATCTAAATTCAGATAATTTGTGATTGTGACTCCATCCGGGACATCACCAGTAAATGCTGACGAGCCCCACAGCCCTTCTTCTTCAGATGACCACAAACAGAATACCATGGTTCTGCGAGCATCGAATTCAGCCAAAGCACCTGCTGTAGTCAAGACCATCGAAGTTCCTGCAGTATTGTCATAAGCTCCAGTTCGAGTCCCGTATCCCGAATTTTCTGTCCCAGGTATAATGCCCACTGGCGATACATACGGAGCAATATCAAAGTGGCCACCAAATACTAACCATTCATCTTCATACATGGTTCCATCCTTGTATCCACAGATGTTGACAGCCCACAATGTCCCTGATTGGAATCGATGTGTTTCAACTCGTAATCCATATCCCGTCAGTACACCTTCGAAGTAAGTTATTGCATCTTCATATGCAGGGTTCCCATTCCCTATCCAACGATCAAGATATCCTTTTGCTCCATCGGCTAGATCCAGAGGATCAGGTGTTTCATCAGTGATGAATTCCACCCATTCGTAGACTGAACGACCATCAACCCAACCTCCTGATGCATCAACACCCTCTTCCATTGTCAACCCACTTCTTTGTGGCCGTGTTGTCATGAATGACTTGGATGCAACTGAACCTCCATCGGAATCGTGCGCAATCAACCAGCGCCACAATCCGTTTGGGTCTTCGTTTGGACTGACTGTAATCGCACCACCGTTGGATGGATCTAGAATCCAATTGTTCCATGACTCGTTGGCTGCACGAACAGGCCAATCTGTTCGACCATAATCACCAACAAGTAATGTGGCCTCAAGATTCCTTGGTGGCAGTAACCAACGAATATTGTACGTTGATCCATCCTTCATGTCGAGCACAGTTCCGTTTTGTGCGCGACCTGAACCAGGGTCTTGAACGAAATATGGGATGTATACAGCTAAATCAGTTTCAGCGACCAGTGTGACATTTTGCCACGTTCCAGCTAGTAATCCATCCATGTCTTTGATGACTAAATCACTCGCAGTTGGTGGCCCGTTGTCATCATTGCCTAAGCAACCCGAAATTGAAGTTCCAGCCATGAGCAATGTCATGAGTAACGCAATGGCTGCTCGCTGACGCATAGGTCGCCGACCACGAAGGTGTATCTGAATCAATCGGCACCCAACAATCGATTCAAGCGTCAACATTTCTGATATTGGGGTTTTGATCTGCGAACATGAATTCTAGCATTGCAGCCCACATGACGAATTCAATACTCTTCTGCAATTCTTCTTGCCCTCCAACGACATCGACCATATTATCCAATGTGTCCGAGGGGGAGTGGTATGCGCTGTAGTCTGCGTCATAAGCGCCTAGATGGAAAATGGTCTGAGCCCCTAAGTTTCTGAATGTCACATGGTCAGATCTTCCAAATGTATCCTCATGAACATCAAGGACTAGATTTTCGTGGTCATCCCAGTGTTGATCACATCCAGCACCATATGTTCCATTGATGCGCAAATCCATTGGCGCTCGTAGAACTTCACGATGGACATAATCCAATACACTGGTGATTTCCACATCTTGCTCATCTGGGTCAATATCTGGTCCAGACCATGCATGGTAAGGGTAAGGTTCACCGCTTGGTTTGAGAGCAGGATAAGATATCCCCATCATATCCATGTTGATGTAAAATCGCAATTCTTTGTCGTGAGGCAAACAATAGTCACAATCGTTGTTTGCAAATGCATTCGACCCGCGTAGTCCTTCTTCTTCACTTGACCAAAGGGCTAGGAATGTGTCACATTTTACTTCGATATCAACAAATGCCTTCGCGAATAGCATCATGCTAACGGTGCCTGCGGTGTTGTCGTATGCACCTTCGTAAGTCCCTCCTCCTGGAGGTCCACCCGGTGGTGCAATATCCATGTGTGCGCCCATTCCTTGTACACAGGAATCATCTACCCCTCGTTTCCAAGCAATGATGTTCAAACTTTCAGGTTCAGTAGGGTTCATGGTGTCAATCACACGAAGTAGGTGTGTTTCGTATCCTAGTCCTTCAAAATGTCCTTGGAAGAAGGAAGCGGCCCGCTCAAATGCGGGATTGGGTGACCCCATCCATCGATTTACATATCCACCACATTCTGTTGAGTCAGAACAAATACTGGTGATGAAATCCATTTTTTCAAACCAATCTTCGCCATTTACGATAGGAGTTCCATTTTGCACATTCATCTCGATGCTTTCGCTGGCTCCATCGGGATATCCAACAGTTAGTTCAACATTGGATGCATATGGTGTTAGCAACAATTTCCCATTCAGTTTCTGGTCAATTACTGTAGCCAATCCATCGGGAATCACAGAACCGTTGATGAAGATTAGCACATCTGTGGGCACTGACAAAGTGTGCCCATTCCCTTCCAAAGTGAATTGGTGCCACTCACCAGTTTTGAGCACAGCATCTGAAGGTCCCCCAAAATCAATCTGCAGAATTGATTCAGCGGATTCATGTTTACTTTCTTCAGTTCCAAAGCATCCAGAAAGGGAAGTGCACAATACCAGAGTTGTCAGTAGGAATACTGAGGGTGCTCTTGTGCGCATGGCCAGCGGACTCAGACTCATTATCTGAATGAATCGGCCGAAAGGTCGCTTATCCATTGTTCATCAGAACACCGCGATATGGCTTGTCAATATCCAATTGCGTGATGTACAATCCACTTGTGATACAGGAGGAGTAGGCATATCCATCATGGTACTCAACAGCCCAAAGGAATGGAATCCACCCAAAATCGTAGTATTGACTGTCAAGGGGTTCCCCATATTCTCCAGCATGTGGCATATAGAATCCAATGGTTGCTTCCATGTTTGTAGAGTTTTGATTTTGGCCATTGTATCCTGCATGGATTAGAGTTTCAACATCCACAATCCACATGCCTCCGTGGTAATGGCTGACATACAAGCGACCATCCCAGGTCCCTCCATGACTGTTGTCGGGCAAAGTATCTTCATTGGTTGGGAAAAATACACTGTCTAAGTTGTGAGGGCTGAATAGTAACCATTCGTCATCATTTGCATGATCAGAACATGAACTTCCATAGCAATGCTCCCAAGCTGTTGGAATTTCCCACGAAGAATACAAACTTGGCTCAAAACGCAGATTACCATTATTCAGGGTGTAATTTGTAGTATCCAAAAGGTAGACCAATCCTGTTCCAACAGATGTCTGGATAACTTCGACTGCGAGAACAGTCAGGTGCCGTTCCCCATCTGGGCCACCAAGATGGCTGGTGTCAACCATTTCAGGGAATGGTTCAGCGTAGTGGATGTAAGATGCACGCCCTCCGTTTTCGTTACCAGTAGTTCCACTGTCAAGTTCACCATCTCCGTCCAAATCTGCGAAGTCATCCCAATGTCCAACTTCCGGTGCTCGCCAAGTGCATCCTGCTTGTGTGCCGATGGTGGCGCGACAGGTTGAACCATGCCACAAGTATTCTGCAGGTGAGTTGGTTGGATGAGGCACATCGCTAATGTCGAAGATTCTCAATCCCGCTTCCCAATAGGCCCCGTAGATGTAGGTTCGTCCATAACGAGGGTCATTTTGATCCTGTCCGGGCCAGGTTTGGCTCGTCATGTCATGAATGTAAATCCAGCCACCCCGGGTGGTTTCCCATGCGACTTCTGCTTCTCCAACCTTCACAATCCGGGGTAAGTCTGCCCATCCATCGAAGTTGAGGTGTGCAATTGTGATACCTCCACAGGCATCGCCCTGCCCGATGTCACAAGCGGTGTAATCTGGATTGGCAACTAGGATGTACCATTCCCCATCTATCATCTGCGTGTACAGATTGTGAGGGCCAGTTGGGTGGTCCGCATCGTACCATGAATCAACCCAGAATGGTTCAGTCTTATCTGTGACATCAATCAATGTCACACTGACTTGAATCGGGTCGTTCCAATTCCCAACATTTGGGTCCGCATACCCTGAATCAACCAATTGGTTTTGCAAAATCAGGTATTCATTTCCATTGTGTTCGATATATTTCACATCGAGAACTTGTGTATTCGGGTCGTTGTATACGCCCATGACTACAGTGTTGTAAGGGTCAGTCACATCGGTAATGTGAACATCATTCCATCCAGCTTGGTAAGCATAAACGCGACCATCGGGGGCAGTCATGACTTGAACTTCGGCATTCCCAGGCGTTGTTAATGGGTTGAAATCCACATACTCGATATTTGATGAGGACATATTGTGATGCGCGGGGTCCCGGTGATCGTGTTCTTCTCCTTGGATTAATGGGTCTTCTTCCATCGAGTCGTTAATTGAACCTTCATTGGAATCAGTTCCACCCATGTCCATGAAAGCCACAGCCCCCAGCAATCCACTACCAAGCAGTAGTAGTGTAGCCAAAGCGAGTGCCTTACCGTCCATACACAGCCGACCCTTTGGGTCGGTTTGTATTTATCCTTGAGCCGGGAGGCCTAGTCATGCGCGCCCTTGTGATGTCCCTGGTACTGGTTTTCCCACTTTTAGCGGGATTAGCAGTTGCGCATGAACCAGACCACTTCAGTGTCATAGTGCGCAAAGATCGTCACGACCCAATGGAAGTGAATCTGATTGTCAACGATAGTGTACAGTACATCAATGCCGATGAACGTGAAAATATGACTCATCATATTGGATATGACAAGAATGGTGACAATGATTTTGATGATGATGGAGAATTTTCATCGGGGATATTGAACAATTCTTGTGATTGGGACAATGAGCCAGATTGTCGTACAGCATGGGTATTTTCAGTCAATAGCACTGATTTAATTGGTAGTTTCACGCTTATTGATCTAATGTCCGATGGCACATACAGAGAAGTGAGATTGAATGTTGGTTCAGATGATCACAGTACCCCTATGCCTGAGATCGGTGAATGTTTTGGGGCAGGATGTGACGAAGTGATGTTCATTCCAGAATCATCTTCCGAGTCAGGCCGGAGTAGTTTGCAAAATGCAATGATTTTGGCAAGCCTGATTACTTTCCTTATATCATTGGGGCTAACTGCCTCAATTCTTGCTGACAACCGAGCCGCCCTTGCTGAGGGTGGGGACGAAAGTGAGCAAGTAGAATTGAGATGAAATCATTAGCAGCCATTCAAATACCGCTGAAGCTATGACGTATCCATTCATTACCAGTAGCAACATTGCATGGAATGATACGAAAATAGATGCAAACAAGATCCATCGGAGATTGTTTACTTGCCAATCTTTCCATGTCAGTTCATAGTCAATTTGACTACGGGCAACTGTGAGACAGATAGCCCAAAACTGTGCTCCTACGAAAATTATCATGGCCCAGAAAATATGCATATCAAATTCAGTGTTGAATGGATAGGCAATGATGTTGAACATGGAGAACCCAATCACGATTCCCGAAATCAATCCACAAACGTTTGCAATTTTCTGGTGTCTTTCAACAGGTTTTGTTCGGTGATAGAGTTCGAAAGAAAATGCCATCATCAGTAAGCCTCCGATTCCAATTCCTGCATCGAAGATAGCACGTTCTGGGTAAAATCCTCCTGCACTTGAGATAAAAGGAGGAAGCCCATCTTCAAATTCTATCTCTTCAGTTCCTAACGTTTCATCAACTACATTTCCATCAAAGGTCAACGGGTCATCTCGTTCCCCCCCGCCCAATTGCATCATTATTTGGCTTATGATGCACGCAGTAATGACAAAAAATACTGCACCAATCAATGCTTTTCGAAGATGATCATCATTCATCATTACCATATTCATTCCTCCAACATTTGCAATGCTTCTACATCGAACAAACTGGCAGCCCTTGAAAGCGCCTCACTAATTGTAAAAAATCGAGCCTCTTCGATTTCATCTTCCTTCGGTTTGAAGACAGTTCCAGTTGGTACTTGGCACTTGTATGTGAATGAAAGAAATTGTATCCCTTCGCTGGTGAAAATACGTTCACTAATGGCAAGTGGGTTGTGGTCTAGAATAGATATTTTCACACCTAATTCTTCCAATACTTCTCTCACCGCTCCTTCGTGTGGATGCTCTGCATAATCGACAAATCCACCAGGCAATGTCCAATGCCCTGTGAAAAATCCTCGTTTGACTTTCGCCATGGCAATTTCGCCTTTTGGATTGATTAGGATTACTTTTGATACAACGCGATGTAGTGACCTGTACACTGATTCACGAGCCACAGGATCAACACAATTGTCTGAAATCAACTTATCCTTCCAAGTCCATTTTTCAGGCCACACTATGTCAGGAAGTGCACATACAACTTCGTGCTCAATACCATCAAGGCTGAATCGGTTTGTTCTCCGTTCAGTCCATGAAATCCCCATGTCAGCAACTTCAGTTTCAGATGGTAGGCGAAGATGTACTTCTCCTTGACGCCCCATTACAGCATCTTGTGGCCCAATTCCATCCATATTTACGAGCAGAACTTTCCCATCATGCTCGAGATATAGATGGCGTGCCATGACCATCCGTCACAGTCTCTTAACATCAATGCGCCGATTCAGAATATGCGGAAATCAGCATCAAAGTAATTCACTAACTGCATCACGTTCTTCCAATAGTACAGCTACATTTTCATCAATTTTTGATTGTGCAAATGAGTCGACAGGGAGGTCTTCCACTACAACCACATCACCATTTTCACATCGGCATGGGAAACTAAACACAAGTCCTTCAGGAACTCCATACCAACCTTCCGAGGGGAGAGCCATAGAAACGATACGTCCATTCGAACCTTGCCACCAGTCGCGCATGTGGTCGGTAGCAGCGGATGCTGCGGAAGCCGCAGAGGACGCTCCTCGAGCTACGATGATGGCCTTCCCCCGCGTTGCTACAGTGTCTAGGAACGGACCTTGCAACCATTCTTTGTCGAATACATCAGTTGCGATTTCCCCATCGACGGTTCCGAAACGTGGGTCAGGGTACATCGTGTTCGCGTGGTTACCCCAGATGAATACATCATGTATCTTTGAAGCAGGAACTCCTGCATGTTCTGCCATCTGCCCCACTGCTCGATTCTGGTCGAGGCGAGTCATGGCAGTAAACTGCTTAGAGGGAATACTCGGTGCATTTGCACAGGCAATTAGCGCATTGGTGTTGCAAGGGTTGCCCACAGTGATGACCTTTACATCAGGTGAGGCTACCGCATCGATTGCCTTACCTTGGCCAACGAAAATAGGGCCATTTGCAGCCACGAGATCAGACCGATCCATATCTTTTGTTCTTGGCCGTGAACCAACTAGAAAAATAGCGTCTGCATCTTTGAATGCAATATTCGGGTCGTCTGTGCCGACTATACCATGCACTAGCGGGAATGCAGAATCTCTCAATTCCATTATTACTCCCTCTAAGCGTTGCATACCAGGTGGTATCTCTAGTAACTGAAGGGTAACCGGCTGATTTGGTCCAAAACAATCGCCACTCGCGATTCGCCATAACAATGCATATCCAATGTTTCCAGCGGCTCCGGTGACCGCAACTTGAATTGATTTTTTCATCCCTTCATCCTCACACATAGTACTCCCTCAGTTGTATGCCAATGCTCCACATCCATATGGGTTGCCCCCTTGGACAATCCTTGAAGTGTACCGTATGTTGCGCTTTATCGTGGACAGTAGAAAGCGTGCCCTCATTGCCATAATTCTGGTTGGAATGGCACCAACCGTGAGTGTGCTCATCTCTTTTGCAACATCAGGAGGGTCTCTCTCACAAGTTGCCTTTATCCTCTCAAAATTGTGGTTGTTTGGGTTACCTCTTCTATGGTACCTGAGGGTAGACGGTGGTGAGATTTCATGGTCTAAACCAGCGAAGGGTGGATACGGCATGGCCATGTTGCTGGGCCTTGGGACGAGTTCCATCATCGTCATTGCTTGGCTCATTTTTGGCAAGTGGCTCGATACAGAACATCTGCGTCAATCTGTCGAACCATTGGGGTTGCTTGATTCTCGTCTCTATCTTGCTGTTGCGCTGTATTGGATTTTAGTGAATTCAGTTCTAGAAGAATATGTATTCCGGTGGTTTATTGTTGAAAAAGCGGAGATTATATTGGGTGGCGAAAAGGGAGCAATTATTCTATCTGCAGCCATATTTGTTTTGCATCACACAATTGCAATGATGTACTTTGGATTCCCTTGGTGGACCAATTTACTAGCAAGTTTGGGATTATTTGTAGGTGGTGCGATATTTTCGTGGCAATATCTGAAATACCGTAGTATTTGGATCCCTTATATTACCCATGCAATTTGCGATATTGCTGTTTTTGGTATTGGATATTCAATGTTATTCTGAACTTCCACGAACTTCGATTGTGTAACCGTCTCCGTATGGTTCAATAACCCATTTCCAGTCGATTCATTTGTACAACGTGGAGTTGAGATGATGAAGTTAGGAGTACTAGTCGAAGGTGGAGGCGAGACCAGAGTCGCAATCGTACCAAATTCAGTGCCAAAATTGGTTAAACATGGGTTTGAGGTATTGGTTGAATCTGGTGCAGGAATAGCAGCCCATCATGCCGATGCTGAATATGAAAAGAAAGGTGCTAGCATAACTACGCGCGATCAAGTCATGGGCTGTAATATTTTGATTTGTATCGGTACACCCGATTTAACTGCCCTATCGGAAGGGCAGATTGTTGCTTGTGTATCGGACCCATTCCGCCACCCAGAGAGAATCAAGCAAGCGATAGAGTCGAAAATCACTCTGTTGAGCATGGACATGATTCCAAGAAGACTATCACGCGCACAAGCGATGGATGTAAATTCAAGTCAAGACAATCTTGCTGGATACAAAGCTGTGCTCATGGGCGCGGCCCAAGTTCCAAAGGGAATTCCAATGATGACTACTTCTGCAGGAACAGTTCGTCCTGCGAAATTTGTAATCATGGGCAGTGGTGTTGCAGGGTTGCAGGCGATTGCAACCGCGAAGAGACTGG
>Ga0066836_10002088_pt1 | contig 10649 bp, 15 predicted proteins | sample ETNtaG_18_FD_71568 | JGI IMG/M metagenome (GOLD analysis project Ga0066836, IMG submission 71568) | Marine microbial and viral communities from oxygen minimum zone, Eastern Pacific Ocean - ETNP201302SV91 | ecosystem: Environmental > Aquatic > Marine > Oceanic | place: Pacific Ocean: Eastern...
GAGATTATATCCCATCTAGTTATAGATAAACCTGAATCTGTAAGCCTTGTTAATCCACCAACTACGATCATTAAAGCTACAAGTACAGTTATTAACAGCAGCCAGTATGTAATATAAATATTTTTATTTTCATCAATCACAGATTTAATATACATATCTATTAGATAAATTAAAAATTACTATTTGCCGCTATTATGAATAAAAAAAAATTGAATTTAGCAAGGAAAAAGATTGATCTAGTAGATAAAAATATTTTTAAATTGATTAAAAAAAGAACCAAAATTGTTAATCACATGCTCAGTTTAAAAAAATTTAAAAATGAAATTATTGATCACAAAAGAATCAATGAAATTATTAGAAAAATTAAAAAAAAATCATTATCTAGCAATATTGATCCTAAAATTACAACTCGGATATGGAAAACAATGATTTGGAGTTATATCGATTATCAAAAAAGAAATTTTAAAAAAAAATAACTATTTGCTATGAGGAGGCAATTTCTTTTCAACAAACATTTCGTGTTTACGTGTGACAGGATTGTATTTTCTTGCTTTAAGTTTTACTTTTGCCTTCTCTCCAGCTGAAGGTTTTTTAACGTAATAATAAAAAGCACTATCAGGTTTACTTTCAGGTACTAAGCGGACTTTTACAGAAGTTTTTTTAGCCATTTTTAATCTTTTTTAATTCCTTTATAATATTAGAAATATTTTTAATCCTATCCTTTATAAATTTAGTAGACTTAATTTCTGACTTATATACACCTAAATCTGCTGAATCGTCAATAGAATCTATATTTTTATCATTTAATATTTTTTTAACACCGTTAATAGTTAAGCCTTTTTCTTTCAATAAAAATTTAATTTGGCTTATAGTTTTAATATTTTTATTTGAATAATATCTTCTGCCGCCAGCTTTAATAGTTGGCTTGATTTGTCTAAATTGAGTTTCCCAATATCTTATTGTATGAGTTTGCGATTGTCCTGTTTTTTTATCTATAAGATTAAGCTGCTTAGCAACCTCACCTATAGTCTTATATGAACTATCATTTTTCTTATTATTCATTATTTATTTTTTCTTTAAAAATTAAAGAAGGTTTAAACTTAACAACTTTTCTAGGTGTAATTTTTGCTAATTCTTTAGTTTTTGGATTTCTGCCTATTCTTTCTTTCTTATTTAAAATACTAAAAGTTCCAAATGATGATATTTTAACTAGATTTGATTTCGATATTTCATCAATTAAATTTTCGAAAAAATTATCAATTAATTTTGATGTGAAATTCTTGGAAAAACCTACATTTTTATATATTTTATTAATTAAATTTTTTCTGGTAAAATTTTTTTTTGACATAAAACAAAAGTAATACTGCTATATTTAACCGTCAACAGTTATTAAGTTAGATTTTATCTTTTTAATTAAATCTCCCTTTACTATTTTATTGCAAACTTTTATAGAGTGAGCAAAGCCTAATGAATCTGTTGCTCCATGACTTTTTACAACCGGGCTTTCTAAACCCAAAAATATTGCACCATTATATTTTCTTGGATCCAATTTATCTTTAAATTTTTTTAATGCACTGTACGATAATAATAGAGATAACTTGTTTAATGATTTTTTTAAATTTTGTGTAATAAAATTTGCAGTTCCTTCTGCAGTTTTTAATGCAATATTTCCGGTAAAACCATCTGTAACAATAACATCAACATCACCATCCATTATATGATTTCCTTCTATGTATCCTCTAAAATCAAAATTATTTATCTTGCTTTCTTTTAATATTGAATAACTCTTTTTTAAAATGTCGCTTCCTTTAATTTCCTCAAGACCAACATTTAATAATGCTATTTTAGGTTTTTCGTTATCAAAAAGTGATTTGTAAAGAGATGATCCCATTGACGCAAAGTCGGTTAAGTTTTTTTCATTACATTCAATATTTGCTCCAAGATCAAGAACAACACTCATGCTTTCTTTATTAGGCCAAAGAGCTGCGAGAGCTGGTTTATTAATTCCTTCGATAGTTTTAAGCAGAAGTCTTGATATAACCAACATTGCACCTGTGTTGCCAGCAGATAAAGATATATCAGCTTTTTTTTCTTTTAATGACTCTATGGCTTTCCACATGCTTGTATTTTTTCCTCTTTTTGCTGCGCTTAATGGACTCTCATCGTCCAATATAAAATCTTTAGTATCAATAATTTCTGAATTTTGAGATACTATTTTAGATTGAGAAATTTCATTTTTTAATAAATCTTCATCACCATAAAGATAGAAATAATTTTCTTTATTTTCTTTTAGTGAAATCTCTATTCCCTTAATTACTTTTTTAGGAGATTTTTCGCCACCCATTGCATCTACTGCAATTTTAACTTTGTTGAGCATATTATTGAGTATAATACTATTTCTTTGGTTCTAGTATTTGTTTGCCATTGTAGATACCAGTTTTTAAATCAATATGATGTGAAAGTCTAAATTCGCCAGATTTTTTATCTTCAATAATGTTAATTGAAGAAATTTTATGATGAGATCTTCTTTTATTTCTTCTAGACTTTGACGTTTTCCTTTTTGGTACAGCCATTTGATATACTTATTTATAATTAAAATTTAATTCACCCTGTAATACACTATCAGAGCTTAAATCAAAACAAAAAGAATGAAATGCGTTAAAATATTTGATCAATGGCTCATTATTAGGTGTTTTTGTCTTAATATTTGATATTAGATACTTAGCAAAAAAGGTACTTTTTGATTGCCGATTTTTTACATTATAATCTTCGCAGTATAATAAAACATTGTAAAAAGTTTTGACAAGATATTTCATATTTTTATTTACAGAAACGTCACCATGTCCAAGCTCCCTCATATTAAATTCTATTTGTTTAAATACTAAATCAAACAAATTTTGATAAAAAATCTTGCATTTGTTGTTAGATGAGTTGTGTTTAATTTTCATGAAAATGAATGAAATATGTATAAAAATCAGATTAATTCTGTTTTGAAAAGTATCCTCTAAGTCAAATTTAGTGTAAAATAATATATTTCGTGATAATAAAAGAATATTGTTATATAAAATCTTTTCTTTTGTGTTAATTTGCTTTGTGTCTTTTGTCATATGAAAAAAAAAATATATTTAATCACTATTTTTCTACTTTTTTCTTTTAGTTGTCAGCAAAATGAAGTTTTAAAAACACATGGAGTAGCATATCTCGAAAAGAGAGAAAAGTTAATAATTATCAATGAATCAAACAAAAATGACACAATATCTTTATTGGGTCAACCATCAACAAAAGGAATGATCGATGATAATTTATGGATATATATAGAAAGAACAAGAACTAGAGGGAAATTATTAAAATTGGGAAGAAATTATCTTAAAAAAAACAACGTATTAGTTCTTGAATTTGATAAATATGGCATTCTAAAAAGAAAAGAATTTTATGATAAGGAACAAATGAATAAAATAAAATTTGCTAAAAATGAAACTGAAAATGAATTACGTAAAGAAAATTTTATTTATAGCTTTCTTTCTAGTGTAAGGCAAAAAATGATGACTAAGACGAAGTAATAAAATATTTAATGTGCAATTACAGCTAATAATAATAAAGCTACAATATTTGTTATTTTAATCATTGGATTCACAGCAGGTCCAGCCGTGTCTTTATATGGATCTCCAACAGTGTCACCTGTCACAGCAGCTTTATGAGCTTCAGATCCTTTTCCACCAAACTTTCCATCTTCAATATATTTTTTAGCATTGTCCCAAGCACCTCCGCCTGCTGTCATTGAAATAGCAACAAATAAACCTGTTATTATTACACCAAGCAACATTGCTCCAAGTGATGATAGGGCTGCTTCCATTCCTCCAATAATATATATAGAAAAGTACAAAACTATCGGTGATAATACTGGTAATAAAGAAGGAAGGATCATTTCTTTTATAGCAGCTTTTGTCAATAGATCTACTAGTCGTCCATAATCAGGTTTTCGCTTCCTTTTCATTATGCCAGGAATTTTTTTAAACTGTCTTCTTACTTCAATGACAACTGCTCCTCCAGCTCTACCTACAGCCTGCATAGACATTGAGGCAAATAAATAAGGGAGCATTCCACCGACAAGAAGTCCTACTACGACAAAAGGATTTGTTAAATCAAAACTAACTGAAATATTTTCCAACGAAGATCCAGTAATTTTTGAGAAAAATTTTATATCTTCAGTATATGCTGCAAATAAAACTAAAGCACCTAATCCTGCTGAACCTATTGCGTAACCTTTAGTAACTGCTTTTGTGGTATTTCCAACTGCATCCAAAGCATCAGTTGTTTTTCTAACATTTTTTGGAAGATTCGCCATTTCTGCTATACCACCTGCGTTATCAGTAACTGGACCATACGCATCTAAAGCTACTACCATTCCAGCTAAAGCTAACATTGTCGTTACAGCTATTGCTATACCAAATAGACCAGCTACGTGATTAGTATATAAAATTCCGCTTACAATTATTAAGGCGGGTAAGGCTGTAGCTTCCATAGAAACAGCTAATCCTTGTATAACATTCGTTCCATGACCTGTTGTTGAGGATTTTGCAACACTTATCACAGGTCTAAATTTTGTTCCTGTATAATATTCAGTTACCCATATTATTAATCCTGTAATTACTAATCCAACAACTCCACATATGTAAAGTCCAAATCCATTAAATTCTGCATTTGATGTTTCGTAATAATTATCTAATCCAATTACTTTATCTGTTATTGGATACAAAATTATTACAGAAAAAAGAGCTGTAGCAATAAAACCTTTGTAAAGTGCGCCCATTATATTTTTGCTTGATCCTAAACGTACAAAAAAAGTTCCAGCTATGGAAGTAAGTATGCATGCTCCGCCAATAGCTAATGGATAAATCATCATATTGATATCATCTACGAAAAAGATTGATGATAAAACCATTGTTGCAACAATTGTAACAGCATAAGTTTCAAAAAGATCTGCTGCCATACCAGCACAATCACCTACATTGTCGCCAACATTATCTGCTATAACTGCAGGATTTCTCGGATCATCTTCTGGAATTCCAGCCTCTACTTTTCCAACTAAATCAGCACCAACATCCGCTCCTTTAGTAAAAATTCCACCCCCAAGTCTTGCAAAGATAGATATTAAAGAGGCACCAAATCCTAATCCTACTAAAGCATTAATTATTTCTCGACTATCAATATTTAATTTTAGTAAAAAGAGATAATAAATTGAAATAGACAATAAGGCTAATCCAGCAACTAGCATCCCAGTAACAGCACCAGATTTAAACCCTATATTTAAACCTGCAGCCAAACCTTTTCTAGATGCTTCTGCAGTTCTTACATTGGCTTGAACAGATACAAGCATTCCTACATAACCTGCAGCTCCTGAGAGAACAGATCCAATAAAATATCCAAGGCTTACCCAAATGCCTAAAAAAAAAGTAATTATTACAAATATGACGAGCCCTACTATAGCAATTGTCTTATATTGACGATTTAAGTAAGCTCTAGCACCCACTTGAATTGCTCCAGCAATTTCTTGCATTTTTGAATTGCCAGGACTAGCAGATAAAATTTGTTTACCAACTATATAACCATATAAAATAGCCAATAAACCTGTGATTATAATTAGATAAAGTGCACCAAACATTTATTAAAATTAATTATGATTAAAAAAACGGAAATTGCCAAAAAAAACCATAAAAGGCAACAAGAATCTTTTTCATACGTTTTAATTTCGAGCTACTTTTGATACTTTTTCTAGTATAGCGTTTAAAAAGCCTTTTTGTGAATCTTCTATAAAAAAATCAGCTACCTTTAAATATTCACTTATGACAACTTTTACAGGTGTTTTATGCATATACATAAATTCATATATAGCCGCCATAATCATTAATTTTAACATTAGCTCAGTTTTTTTTTCATTAAAATCGTCTTTCAATTCTTCATCAATCAAATTTTGAATTAAATCTTTTCTTTCAATAGTTCCATTAACCACATCTTTAATAAATTTTTTATAGTTATGTTTAGGAAATGTTAATTCAGAATCTTTATTTAGATAATGACCGTACAATTTTTGTACTACAATAACTCTAGCGTTCCGACGTATATTATTATCTTCCATTAATTAACTAGATTAGATAGTAAAATTGCTGCTTTAGCAGCTTCGCCACCTTTGTTTTTATTCTTTGGATTGGCTCTATCATGAGCCTGTTTTTTATTATTACAAGTTAAAATTCCATTACCAATTGGTTTTTTTATTTTAGTGCTTAAATTAAGCAATCCATTAATTACCGAGGAACAAATATAATGAAAATGAGGAGTTTGACCTTTGATAACACATCCTAATGCTATGAAAGCATCAAATTTATGTGATTTGCTTGATACAACAAATGGGATTTCAAATGCACCCGGAACATTAATAATTTTAAAATTTTTTATATTATTTTTTTTAAGTACAGATATGGCACCTTGTATTAACATTTTGCTAATACTTGGATAAAAATTTGATACAACTATACATATTTTCATTTTATTATTTCCTGCTTCGTAATTTTTATACCGTACCCTTCTAAACCAACTACCCTTTTTTTGGATCTAGTTACTAATATCATATTTTTAATATTTAAGGATTTGATAATTTGTGCGCCAATTCCGTAATTTTTGATTAGTTTGTCTTCTCCGTTTCTATAGTAATTTTTGGTTTTATAACCTTTTAAAGTTTCAGAAACGGATTTTAAATTAGTATCTCTTATAAATATTAAAACACAATCTTTATGACTCTTAAAATGATCAATAGTTTTATTAAAAGAATTAGGAAGCTTTTCTCCCATTAAATAATTTTTAATTATATTTGATGAAATAACCCTAACTCTTGGATTTTTATTTTTTTTCAAATTTCCTTTAATTAGAGCAAAATGTTCAGATCCGTCCAGTAAATTTTCAAATATTTTAATATTATAATTTTGTTTTTTAATATTAATATTTGATGTTTTTTTTAATTTAATTAGATTCTCACGATTTAAACGGTAAGAAATCAAATCATCAATTTTCCCTAATTTTAATTTATGTTTTTTTGAAAAATTAAATAGTTGCTGTCCTCTTGCCATTGTTCCGTCATCATTCATGATTTCACAAATAACCGCTGCGGAACCACATTTTGATAACTTTGATACATCAACGGATGCTTCCGTGTGTCCAGCTCTAACTAAAACTCCACCATTTTTCGAAATAAGTGGAAAAACATGACCCGGTGATATTATTTCTTTAGGAGAAACGTTTTTTTTAATTGCAGTTTTAATAGTAACTGCTCTATCCTGTGCCGAAATACCAGATGTGATACCTCTTTTTGCATCTATAGATACAGTAAAAGCAGTTTGCGTTCTTGATTTATTAGTTGGTGACATTAAAGATAAATTTAATTTTTTTACTTTTGGGTGACTTAAGGCAAGACAAATAAGTCCACGACCATGCTTAGCCATAAAATTTATTGATCTTGATGATACTTTAGTTGCAGGAATAACTAGATCTCCTTCATTTTCTCTAGTTTCATCATCTACTAAGATAAACATTTTACCACGTTTAGCATCTTGTAGAATTTTACCAATACTTGAAAATTTATTTTTCATTTCTTTAAAAAACTCTTTATATACTTGCCTAAAACATCAAATTCAACATTTACTACATCTTTTTTTTTTAAGTAGATTAAATTAGTTAGTTTGAGAGTTTGAGGTATAATAGCAGTTTGAAATCCATCTTTTCTTATTTTTGAAATGGTCAAGGAAACACCATTTATAGTGATTGATCCTTTTGTAACTAAATATTTCTTATATTTATTTGATAACTTAAAGTTAACAAACCATGATTTACCAGCTCGGACGATATTATTTATTTGACTTGTTGTATCTACATGACCTTGGACGAAGTGTCCAGAAACACGATCTCCAAATTTTAAAGATTTTTCCAAATTAATAATATCTCCTTTTTTTGACAATTTAAAATTTGATTTTTTTAGTGTTTCTTTTGAAATATAGAATCTTAATAAACTTTTTCTTAATTTTTCTAAAGTTAGACAAACTCCAGAGCAAGATATAGATGAACCAATTTCTTTTTTATTAAATTTCATTGCAGATAAAATTTCAATAACAGCATAGTTTTTTCCTTTAATAATATTTCTAACTTTACCTGTACGCTTAATTATTCCATTAAACATTATTTAATCTTATATGTAATTAATTTATCACCAAGCATGTTAATCTTTTCATATATTGGTTTTTTATCACTCAAGAAAAGTTTCATATATTTCTTAAATTTATTATCACCGTTACTTTTCAAATTTTTCTTTGAGATAAAGAGCTTGAATTCATCAATTAAATCTTTTTTGAAAAAATTTACAGTCAAATTTAACCCTGTTTCCAAAAAAACTCTAGAAAAACCTAGTGCACTTATATAGTAAAGAATTTTTCTCAAGTCAAAATTTCCATCCTCCTGTAAAACAGAATATACAAGTTTAACTTTTAGTTTTTTTAAAATTTTCATTTTTTTTAAATTATTTTTATTAAAAAAGATAATTGTTGGATATTTATATGAAGTTTTAATTATGTTAGAGTGAATTGGTATCTTTAGATTCTTATCCAAAATAATTCTTGTGGGTGATAACTTTTTTAACCCAGGAATTCTGCATGTTAAATTTGGATTATCTATTTTTACAGTTTTAGAACTAGTTATAATGCAATCATGACTTTGTCTCAACAAATGAACTCTTCCTCTTGAGAAATTATTTGTAATCCATTCTTTTTTCTTATTTTTAGAGTAAAAGTCTTTCGATATTGCCAGCTTTGATGTTACAAAAGGGAGAAAATATTTTTTATTTTTAAAATAACTCTTATAAAACTCTCTGGTGTCAGCTTTTAAAATGCCATTTTGAACACCTATATTATATTTTTTAAGAAAATTTGTACTTTTATTATATGATCTTACATCTGGATCTTTTAAAGAAAAAAAAACTCTTTTCATTTTACTTTTTGAAATAGAATTTACACATGGTGGAGTTTTTCCGTAATGAGAGCATGGTTCAAGTGTTACATATAGATTCGAATTTTTAACATTATATTTGGATTGATTTATAGCATTATATTCTGCATGAGCTCTTCCTTTTATGCTGGTGTGTCCAGCGGCTATTACATGATTATTTTTTGTAATTACACAACCTACAGCTGGATTTGTTTTGGTATTTCCTAAAGCTCTTTGAGCTTGTTGCAAAGCAAGCTTCATAAAATACAAATGATTACGATTTTTATTCTGATTTATATACATTCAAGTTGCCTATAAATTGTTCAAAATCCTTCGCTTCTTTAAAATTTTTGTATACTGAAGCAAAACGAACATAAGCTACTTGATCTAAAGTTGCGAGACCGTCCATAATAAATTTTCCAATAGTCGTCGTTGGAATATCATTTTCGCCTAAACCTTCGAGATTTCTTACAATTTTCGAAATAAATTTTTCAATAGATTCACTATCAATTGGTCTTTTTCTTAAAGATATATTTATAGATTTTGCGATTTTATCTCTATCAAAGGGTTCTTTTCTACCATTGCTTTTAACAACGGAGAGCTCTCTAAACTGAACTCTTTCGAAAGTTGTAAAACGTTCCTTTCTTTCACAACTGCAGACTCTTCTTCTTCTTATGGCAGTGCCATCTTCAGTGGGTCTAGAGTCAACTACTGATGTATCTTTTTCTCTACAAAATGGACAAAGCATAAATTAATTTTTGATTAAATGATTATAGATAGGAAATTTTGTACAAAGTTTTACAACTTCGTTTCTAACTTCTTTCTCGATTGAACTATTGTCTCCAGAATTTTTTGATAAACCATTTATAACTTTAGTAATTAATTCTCCAACCTTCTTAAATTCATCTAATCCAAAACCCCTTGTTGTAGCAGCTTGTGTTCCTAGTCTTATACCAGATGTGATTGTCATTTTTTGTGTATCAAAAGGAATGCCATTTTTATTGCAAGTAATATTGGCATTACCTAAACTAGTTTCAGCATCTTTTCCTGTCACGTTAAATGGTCTTAAGTCAACTAACATCAAATGTGTATCCGTGCCACCAGAAAAAATTTTAAAACCATTATTTTTTAGAGTTTCTGATAGAATTTTTGCATTTGCAAGAACAGCCTTAATATAATTTTGAAAACTAGGTTGCAAAGCCTCTTTAAAAGCTACTGCCTTTGCCGCAATAATATGCATTAAAGGTCCACCTTGATAACCTGGAAAAACAGCTGAATTAATTTTTTTTATTATATCTTCTCTATTTGTCAAAATAATACCTCCTCTAGCGCCTCTTAAAACTTTGTGCGTAGTTGAAGTAACAACATCAGCGTACTCAATTGGATTTGGATGACCTTTTCCAGCAACTAGTCCTGAAATATGTGCCATATCTACCATTAAATATGCATTTACTTTATCTGCAATTTCTCTGAATTTTTTAAAATCAATAATTCTGGAATAAGCACTACCACCAGCAATAATAAGCCTTGGCTGATGTTCTTTTGCTAATAATTCAATTTGTTTATAATCAATTAGTCCTGTTTCTTTATCTACTTCATAATGAAAAGAGTTTAGCCATTTGCCT
>Ga0066836_10002090_pt1 | contig 10648 bp, 9 predicted proteins | sample ETNtaG_18_FD_71568 | JGI IMG/M metagenome (GOLD analysis project Ga0066836, IMG submission 71568) | Marine microbial and viral communities from oxygen minimum zone, Eastern Pacific Ocean - ETNP201302SV91 | ecosystem: Environmental > Aquatic > Marine > Oceanic | place: Pacific Ocean: Eastern...
ATACGAGCACTTCAGGACCGATGAAGTTTCAGGAGAATGGGGCGACCCGTTCTCCAGTGATGATGATGAGTTTGAACTGTCACCGTAGGTGACGTTCAAGGATTGGCTTGATGTCGCCGTAACATGAGTAGTGAGGGTCCCTTCACGGACGAGCCTCCGATGCTACCCAAAATCTTCGCTTGGTCTTGGCCTCAAAAATGGCCAGGTTGGGCGTTATGGGGCATGGGTCTTCTGAGTTTGGGATATGGACTCATTTCTAGCCTCGCCGCCATGGATGTCGATGGGCTTTGTCTGGCAGCCATCGGTTGTGCAATATTGGGCGTTGCAAGTCCAAACCCGTTCGGCATCGCGATGAAAGAAATGGTCCCAGGGACATCTGACCAATGGTCTGTAGAGCCGCTGCCACCCATGCATCCATCTCAATGGCACCTCGACCGACCGAGATGGAATGAGAAATTCAAGGAATGGTTACCTGATCCTCTCGCTCGGTATGAGATGGATGGTCCAGAAATCAGTTGCAAGAAAATTGATGGTCAATGGGCCATCTACTATGGTGGGCAAGAATTGCAATGCGAAGAATGCCAAGGGGGAAAAGTTGTCAGTGGAAAGAAATGTTCAGAGTGTGGCGGAGGTGAAACGCGACGATTCGATAGTGAAATTGAGGCCGACGAAAAAATCCAGAAATTGATTTCCCGGCATGAAGGTGATGATGCTCAAACCGTCGTTTTCACCGAACATCCTCGGAATTCACGATATCGGAGACTCTACAACACAGAACCACCCATGATTACGGCAACATTGCTTTGGCATGCTTGCTCGGTAATGTTCATCGTTGGAATGTTTCTTGGATTTCCAAGTGAAGATCGGGAAGTATTTTCCCCGTTTGCAATCGGTTTGGTGGTGCTTGGAACGATTTGCGCCATCATTTCGCAATGGTATAATAGAGGTATTGTCGAGGCATGGGATACCGTCACTTCAATCGTCAAATATGTGGATGAGGGGCACGGTGAATTGGTTGGACAGGTTCGTCCGGCAACGTTCTTGCCTCTCGATATAGTCCATGTCGATGGATATAGGGACCCCGATTGGACCTTTGACAATCTTGTCGCTTGGGCCTGGTCGTATCGAGTCTATGAATGCGTAAAAGAACGGTATTATGATTCGCAAACAGAGACATGGAAAACACGAACCGTTTGCAATTGGCGACGTGTACGAGGCTATGGTGGCAGTCGAGATTTCATGCTCCACGACGGTACGGGTGGAATTCTTGTCGACATTGATTCCTTTGGAAATTCAAGTTTTGGTGAACCAATTTGGACAAGGGAGGAACCGGGGAGGACAGGTGGAGGTGAACTATACACAGGTAAGGGGGATATTCGAAGGCATGAGTGGAGACTCTGGGCACTACAATTGGGAGACCCTGTGTATTTGATGGCCCGAATACGATCCAGACCCTTCGATGAAATTCCAAAAGGTACGGTTGCCAACAATGCCTCTCGTGTCCATCACAATCTGATCGCAGTTGGGGAGGATGCGGTGCGACGTACGGCCAAGTTGCGTAAGGGTACTGAATTCTCGGTTCTGAAACCGAAAACGTCAACGGTGAGTCGTTTGGGGGCAATCTTCCTACTAATCGCAGCGAGTTTAGTGATGGCGACGATTGGGGGATAATACTCAATCTTCTTCCAATGATTCTTTCATTGCCTTTAGACGTGCTTTGGCTTCGAGTAATTCAACCTCTGCCTCAATCGCCTTGACTTCATCTTGGATTTCCTCGGCTTTGATATCAGCTTCGGATTTGGCAGATTCAACAAAGGCACCCAATTCTGCTTCTCGTCGGAACATGCTACTGACTTCTTCTTCGTTAAGTTCGTCAAAGTAATCTGCGGGGCTGAAACCCATCATTTTGGCGACAAGAATCGCAGGGAACATTCGAATGAATGTGTTGTAATTCTTCGCGGATTGATTGAATTCCTCAACCTCGCTGGCCATTTTTGAAATTGCATAAATACCTTGTTGCAAACCTTCAACCAGAACATGGTATGAGGTCAATTGGGGGTTGTCTTCTGCAAATGCGAGAGCCTTGGGCATGATTGAATCCATCATCCCAGATGCTTTTGCCATTCCATTTCGGTCACCAGATTTACTCGATTCAGCGAAAAGTTTCCGAGCCTCGACAATCATTTCATAGACGTTACTTTCCAATCCTACTTGGACCAAATCGGTATCTTCGACAAGTGCGATCTTTTGAGATTTAACGGCGATTTGTGCCTCAAGATTCTGCCACTGATTTTTGGTCTCTTCCTCGAGATCCACCATGCGGTTGTAAGTGCCATAAATCCACATGAACAATGAGAGAAGTACCATGACACCGGCGACGACCAGAAACATTAGCGTGGGGTCCATGCCGAAGCCGAAGAGGAAGCGATTATTAGCATCACTGGCCTTTAGGCGGCTTCCCATGCATCGATATCTGCAATCAAATCTGCTTCGTGTGCGTATTGATTACTAGGTACTTCAACCAAACTGCCGTTGGGCAAGGCGTCAGCAATTCCATGGGAATCCGTACCTGTATGCAGTGTGTCGGAAGCCGCGACGCAGATGGCGACCTTGGCACCAATTCGGTCTAGCCGATTTGGTAAATCGTAGCGACGATTCGCTTGCAAACTCCTCTTCAAGCGAAGTAGGTGTGCCTGGGTCAAAGTACGCTTGTACCGAATGTACTGCTTGGGCTCCTTCAATCTCCATTTCAGATAAGGAAGACCGATGCGAATCAGTGGAGAATAACACCACCAAGGTGCGGCTGTCAACGGTACCATCCATGTCGGGAATCTAAATTGTGAATTGGGGGCAATCAAGAAGGCTGAATCGCCCTCCAGAAGACCATCCATCATTCCATGAAGAATTACTGTTGCGCCCAACGATGAACCGAACCATAGCACGTTAGAATCGAGGTTTAACTCGCTCACAACCTCGCTCAAATCTTCGGCGTGACGAAGCATTTCAAAATCGCGTACGCGTATCTTCTTCGGGACGATGGCCGATCTCTTTTCTCTGGTTTCGATGTAGTGAATGGTTCGCTTTTCAGCCCATGATGAAAGCAATGGGGCCCACCCGTCCATCACACTGGTCCAACCGGGAATGAAAACAACAGGGGGCAAATTACTCGATTGCTTTGGAGTGAATGAATAGACCCGTAATTGGTATCCATCTGATGCCGAAACGTGTCGAGCCTCGATGTGGCAATCCGGATTGTCGAGCAATGCTGCCACTTCAGCAGGATTCATCTTAGTGGCTCTCCATTCAATGCCACGCCTACTGCGTGCTTGAATCTTCACCCTAGATTCTACCTTCTTTTCGCAAAGCGTCGAGGTGGCTCATGGTTTGGTCCACTTTCAACATCGGATGGGCATCGGGTGTATCGGCATAGGCGGCATGACTCAGTTCCTCAATTTCTCTGAGGCCATTCTGCCATGCGGTGAATACGGCTTCATGGCGATGTTCTCTGTGCTTGATGTAGTGTGTGAGCAGTTTGTTGGGATTGGTGACGACGGGCCCATGGCCAGGGAACAGAAGATTTGCATCCAACTCTCGAAGTCGGTACAAGCCTTCGATGTAAGAGGTCATGTCACCTTCTCTACTCGGCACCAAAATGGTGCCAACTTGCACAACATTGTCTGCTGAAATAATGCCGGCCTCAGAGGCCAAGCAGATTTGCCCGGGACAGTGACCAGGGGTTTCGATAACTTCCCAGCGAACGTCCCCGCTTGGTCCATGAAGAACAAATGAGGCCCCTTCGCCGATTACACGGTCGGTATCACAAGATGGGATAGCTTCCAGTGTCTGGGAGCTCGCCCAAACAGGTGCTTCGTAAATTTGTGATATGGCCAACAAATCCCCAATGTGGTCGCCATGTCTATGTGTGAAAATTGTCGCCTTGATGGTCGAACCGTCGGCCAATATTTGGTTCACCTTTTCTTGTAACTGAGTCAATCCCTCGACACACTTTGCTGCAGGATCGATGATGATTCGTTCACCACCCGGGACACCGAGGATGTAGCAATTGGTATGGGTTGCAGGCGGCAATGTTGCTGTTGGCAAGGGCAAGCATTCAACGCCGGGGGCGAATTCAATCCTGCTGTTTTGTTTGGTTGGAGATGCAGCCATTTTGCCAATCGACTCCTCAAGTGGTCCTTCACATAGCTCACGCAGGATCATAATCAGAGGGGGTGGGAGGCGGATTTGATTCGCATGCCACTCATCGAGCAATTGTTGAGGCGTTGCCCAGCGGTAGGCATCAAATTCAGCCTTATCTCCTGAGAATAAAATGGGGTCAGCATTGCATTCCATTGTGAAAAAATGGTTACGGAACCGAAGGGGTGCAAGCGGTGGAGTTGTTCGTTCACTGATGACTGTGAACCCATCATCATTCACACCAATATTACCAGCATCGGCTGCAAGGCCCCATGCGCTCTTGTCCTCCAATATTTGAGAACGCAATTCTGAATCTACGATTTCCAAACCATTGGTACCTGGTGCAATCCCAACCTCCTCAACCATTTCTCGGAATAGAGCGACCAAGGCTGCACGTTCGTCATCATCTCGATGAGGGAACCATTCAGGATGTGAGGCGAGAACTGCTTGATCGACTCGACTGACACCACCGCCAGGGAATGCCCAGTAATCGGGGAATGCAGGGACGCTGGAAACACGATGGCAGACCAGAATCTCTCCATCACGCCTGAGCATGACTGACGCCGAAGGGCGAGGGGGGCGAGGTTCTGCGCGTGCAACCTCCATCGGGTCTGCGAAGGTCCGACGGACTTGAAGCCTGTTGCCTCTTCGCAACGGCATGGAGCCCTGGGAAATCGAGCCTTTGACCGAGGAAGAAGCGGCTGCATATGAGGCCAGAAGTGAGCGCATGCGTAGGTTTGGCAAGATTACATTGGCATTGATGATGGCCACCATGATGGTGACTTGGGTCACGAAATATTTCTTCATGGCCCTTCTGTAGGTTTCATGAATTACCGACTGCCGCACGCATGCATGCGCATTGGTCATCAAACCGAGAACGGTGTTGAATATACACATGAAATTCCTTCATTCGGATTGGGTGTATTCCTGATGTCAGAGCCAGGCGAATGCAAATCCGCCTGTCTTGCAGCGTTGGAGGCAGGATACACACACATCGATACCGCGCGTGCATACAGCAATGAACACGAGGTTGGTGAAGCTCTAAGGGAATCAGGAGTCGAACGGGAGGGTGTCTTCATCACCACGAAATTACGACGAATGCATGCCACTGGATTTGATGAAGTTCTTGAGCACTGCCAAGAATCATTGAAACTACTAGGGACCGATTACATCGACTTGTATCTCGTTCACGCACCCCCTGAAGATTCAGATCACCGGGCCCCGGTTTGGAAAGGGATGGAGCACTGCTTAGAGCAGGGCTGGGTGAAGTCGATTGGTGTTTCAAATTACGGAGCGCATCATTTGGAAGCGATGCGGGAATACGCCACATATTTGCCCTCGGTTAATCAAATCGAAATCAACCCATGGTTACAGCGATTGGAACTCCGTGCAGCGACAGAAGCAATCGGTGCGAAGGTGATGGCGTACTCGCCACTGGCACGCGGGCACAAATTGAACGACCCCGGATTGATTGAAGTCGCCAACCGATTGGATTGTACGCCGGCCCAAGTCGCCATCAAATTCTGCCATGACCTTGGTTGCATCACAATCCCGAAATCGAGTCGGGCTGATCGAATTGTCGAGAATTTTGCATCACTCGATGTCGATTTGAGTGCGGAACAAGAATCTCTAGCCGCTATGGAATGTGGTTACATTTCCGGATGGGATCCAACCTCAGAGCCCTGACTAACGAGCATCTGCGGCGAGGAAATCATCGACTAAGTGCGCATTTTGGTCGCGCAGTTCTGACAACTCGGTCAACCAAGCAGCCGCCTTTTCGACGGTCATTTGCTTTAGTTCCCCACTGAGGATGTCGCCAGCCACATAGCCTCGATGAACCTCTTCCAGTGCAGCATCATCCTCTTCAAAGAAGAAGCGGAGATATTGGAATGCAACATCGATGTCGGGGTTTCCTCCAAGACGACGATGTTCTTCTACGGTGGATTGCCCTCCTGAGAATGAGCGCTTGAATTTCTTCTCCATCTTCTTCAGGTCCTCATTCAGGAAGATGGTCGTCTCAGGCATCGAAGATGACATCTTACCACCTGTCATGCCAATGGCAAACCGATGATAGGTGCTACTCGGTTGCAGTAGACCTGACCCTCCCATACTTCTCTCAAGTTTGAGAAGAGACATTCGAATCGGATAGCGGTCTTTCCCTGTTGCAGCTGGTAAATCGACGATGCCGTGCTTTGCATCGGCCATGATGTCACTGTAACCGAGGCCCTTCAGCACCCCAACGATTTGTCCAAAGACGGCTTTCTTGCTGGCCTTATCTCCGGCCACAATGCTCTGATTTTCATCCATTACCGATACGGTGATGCGGAGCCCACCGTTCTTCCTGTCATTGACATTGAACCAATTTGTCTTGCCAGCCAAGCCCCTACACAAACGCAGGTGCGGATCTTGGTCAACCCCGACTGGGACCACGATGGGGCGTAGGCCCCCGTATTCGTCCAACTGCGGGTGAAGAATGTCTCCAGCTTGCACCAGCGGTGCCTGAACGTGAGCGAGATTTGTATCCCCTTGGAATCCATAAATCGCTTCAAATTCCGAGAGGTTGGTGCGTTTTCCTAAGGTGAATCCCATACGCTGAACAATTGGACGCATGCTCTGGAAGTAGATGTGGGTTCGCTCAGGGTCCAAACCCATTGCGACATAATTGGCCACATATTCCTCTAATGCGACCTTTCGACACTCGGCAAGACTGTAGCCACGTGTCGCATTCGCCTCAAGATCAGCTACAGCGATGGTCACATCTGCACCCTGCTCTTGGAACCAACGAACTTGGTCGATGACCATCTTGTGACCCAAGTGCATTTGGCCGCTGGGCATCAGCCCTGTCATGACACCGAATGGATCGCCTCTAGAATGGGCTTGGAGGATGTTGCCCAAATCTCTGTGAGCGAAAATAATGCCCCTGCGGTGATGCATCGAAGGATTGGGGATTTCAGTAATCGGAACTGATTCTAACCCGAACTGCTGGATGATTCGGTCATAGTCTGTAGAGACCTCGCTTGACCAAGGGTCGATGTCCACCATCGGCTACGCCGAAATCAAGGCGGCTATCAAGGCGTCGGGTCATCTTCGGCCTATGGCCGATGGTTTGACGTGTGGATTGCCCACGCCGTGTACATGGCCCGCATCTGTGTACTCGGCGGTGGGCTGGTTGGACGTTTCGTCGCTTGTGTACTGCATGAGCGACAGCACACGGTGAAGGTAGTAGATGCCGAGGTCCTCGAAGGAATGCCTACCGAGATCGAAGTCATTCAGGACTTTGTTCGATTGGAAACCTTACCGCAATTGGTTGACGGTTGCGAGGTTGTCGTCAATTGTCTACCTGGTCGAATTGGTGATGCAGTTAGACCTATTTTATTGTCTATAGAGGGGTTGTCTGTGGCTGATTTAGCATTTACATCAGAAGACCCGATGGAATACGATTCTTTGGCCAAGGAACACGGTTCTAGATTGATCTATGATGTTGGAATCGCCCCGGGATTGTCAAATGCGCTATTGATGGATACACAGCGTCGATTTGGAACCCTTTCCTCCGCGAAAATTTGGGTAGGAGGGAATCCGCAAGAGCCAGATGATGAATGGTCCTACATGGCGCCATTCTCGCCCTCTGATGTCATCGAAGAATATACGCGGCCTGCGAGAGTTCGCAGAAATGGCCAGAACGTCACAGAAGATGCATTGTCGGACCGCCATCCGATTGCCGTGCCGGGCTACGGGCTCATGGAAGCCTTCCTCACAGATGGTGTCCGTTCTTTGCTGGATACAATCGATAGCGAAGAGTTGCTTGAGTATACTGTTCGTTGGCCGGGACACATCGACAGATACCTCACTGGTGAAGATTCGGAAGAGGAATTGATTGAAGCTTGGAAATTTGATTCAAAGCGTCCTGAATTCACATGGTTGGCTGTAGAAGTCTCAAATGAGGATGTTTTGGAGAGATGGGATGTGATCGACGAAGGATTGGATGGATGGTCATCGATGGCAAGAACGACGGGGTTGGTGACCGTTGAAGTTGCAGAAATGCTCGCAGATGGGTCGATTTCTCAAAGTGGAGTGATGCCGCCGGAGCACTTGGGTCAAGATTCGACACTGCTTCGCCGTCTCGTGGATGCAATGCAGAAAGAAGGGGTGCAAATTCACTCTTCTTCCGAATGATGGTGCATCTCTTGGTCGTGCTTGAGCGTATAGCGAATTGCGACCGGTGCAGCCAGAATGATGAGGACGGCCAGCATCGGAAGAATCCAAGAGGGTTCAATGTCGGGCTGTGGCTCAACCAACCACGTGAATCGAAGTGGAGATTCTTGGAATGGTGAACTCCATTCAAACAAGTCGACAGTGTGGTGTCCAACCGCCATGAACGGTGTGAAATTGTTGAATGAACCTTCCACAATTTCAATGTCGGATTCTTCACCATCCCATGTGATTTCCACCACCGCCCCTTCAGGAATTGTAAGTGTCACACTCGATTCATTCAGAATCCGATATCCCGTTTTCAAATGGTTGTCATCTATGGTCAATTGATCGAGACCCTCCCCATCTATTCGAGACACAGCGGTAATTTGCCCACCCATGATTGAGACGTGGGTGCTTCCAGGGACATCCCATCCACCATTGCTTGTAGCGGTTCCTTTCAGGGTAACCGAGTGATCTGTTCGATCGGATTCTGTAGCGACATGGCTGGATGAAAACCACTCACCCCAAGTAGTGAACCAATAATCCTGTGATTCAATCCAAGAGAGCACATCTTTGTCTCTGCGCACGTTGGTATCGAAGACTTGGGCCTCCCAGTACAAATTCGCATAACCATATGTTTCGATGTCTTGTTCAATCGTATCGGTTGATGCGATATTTTTCTCTAGGCTACCGCCACTTCTTTCAATCGCCCAGAATGTATTGCCGTCAATGTCAGAAGGGAGTTCGTCTCCGACCACACGGAAACCCTCGGACCTCAAAGCCTCGATGATATTGGGGTTGGAATCCGAAGAGGGTATGCCGAAAGAAAGTGGTTCAGCACCCCATTTAGAAGCAGGGGTCTGTGAAGTAAGATAATCCTTACAATCATTGATCACACTGAGATCTTCAGTCACATCTTGGCCCGGCATTCCATGACAGCCAAATTCATCGCCAAGTGCCAGACGTTCCCCGCCAACGACCTCTTGAGTCAGCCAACCGTCGGCCCTCCATGCGACTGCACCTGGCATGGCAAGCGGCAGTAGTAGCACGCCGATCAGGAAAATTGCGACTCTCACGGTAACCATCCGAGTGGCACTATATCTTGACCTTAACCACCAATCAATAGGCAATCATCAAGTGCAGATTTGCGCGACCGGGGTTCATGGCTGAGATCGGTGCTGCAACATTGACTGACCTTCGGGAAGTTTGCAGAATTCCTGGCGCTGGTGTACCTTTACCAAAATCACCACTCTATTCCTTCCTCTTATCCGTGCTACCAATCCTAACGCGAACTGTATTCAGAATCCGTTACAGGGGGATCCACAGAGTACCCAGAACAGGTGCGGTAATCTTAGCGGCGAACCACACATCTCACATCGACCCATTTACGGTGATTTGTGGGGTCCGACGACGTACACATTACCTCGCAAAAGATGGGCATTTTGACAAATTCCACACCGCCCTTGTCATGAATACAACCGGCCAAATTCGAACAAACAGGGAGGAGGGTGCAGCCGATGCGCTGAGTAGTGGATCTGATGTCTTGGAAGCAGGCCTCGCAATGGGTATCTTTCCAGAAGGAACACGTTCTCGCCGCAAAGAAGCTCCATTCTTGGACCCAAAAGGCAAAACAGGCGTCGCTCGGCTGGCTGCCAGCCACCCGGATGTCCCCGTCATCCCAATCACCATTATGGGTGCCCGTGATGTAATGGCCCCTGGTGACAAAATCATCCGTTTGTGGAAACCAGTCGATGTCACATTTGGTGAGAGTATCACCTGGAATCAGTGGATCATACATCCGGAAGGAGGGAGGCAGGATGAAGAGAGCATGCGCATAATCATCGGTTCGAATGAAGAGGAGCAGCGTGAGTTGATGGGGGAACTCTATCGGCGGTTCACTGAACAAGTCCTCGGGACGATGGCAGCCTTGGGCGCACCCTGAAAGGGTGCGGGTATTCTTCAAGAACTGTCGCGAACTGGAGCGTTCGTTCCATGCAGACCTATCTCGACCTACTACGCCGCATCCTCGACGAGGGTGTCGAACGCGGTGACAGGACGGGGACAGGTACGCTGTCGGTTTTCGGCCATCAAATGCGCTTTGATCTCAGTGAAGGTTTTCCTGCTGTGACGACCAAGAGATTGCACTGGCCAAGCATCATTCACGAATTGCTTTGGTTCCTTTCTGGCGACACCAATGTACGGTATCTACAGGAAAACAAGGTCAGGATTTGGAACGAATGGGCCGATGAAAATGGCGACCTTG
>Ga0066836_10002092_pt1 | contig 10647 bp, 12 predicted proteins | sample ETNtaG_18_FD_71568 | JGI IMG/M metagenome (GOLD analysis project Ga0066836, IMG submission 71568) | Marine microbial and viral communities from oxygen minimum zone, Eastern Pacific Ocean - ETNP201302SV91 | ecosystem: Environmental > Aquatic > Marine > Oceanic | place: Pacific Ocean: Eastern...
GGGTATTTCTCTTGGTCTTCACTCACTCCATATAACAGAGCTCAAATACTCTATAGGCTCTCGGAAATGGTTGAGGGTAGAAAGGCATCGTATGTTCAAATCCTTAAAGAATCTGGAATTAGCACTAGTACAGCAAAAAAAGATATAGATAAAGCAATTGAAGTGTTGATTTGGTATTCAGGGATCACTGATAAATGGGAACAATTAAGCGGAAATCTAAATCCTGTAGCCGGATCCTATTTCAATATCTCCCATCAAGAACCATTAGGGGTCAGCTTTATTTTTCCACGGGATGATCTATCTCTAAACTCATTATTGTTAAGTATTTTGCCTCCTTTATCTGTAGGATGTTCAGTTATATCTCTTTCTAGGGAGGCAGGTGTTCTCGCAATAATGCTTGCAGAGGATGTACATAATTCCGACATGCCTTCTGGAGCATTAAACATTTTAACAGGGGATTATGAAGTTATAGTAGGGGATGTAAGTAAACACGTAGAAATTAAAGGTATAGGAGTTAACCCAGATTTCAACAACGATGACTATACAAAAATTCAATCAAATGGCTCAGAGTCCGTAAAAAGAGTATTCAAATTTAATGAATTAAGGAATCTCTTATCGCTGACCCCTTACCTAGAGACCAAAACAGTATGGCATCCAAAAGGAAAGTAAAATTGTCACAATCAAAATTTATTATTGTATTAACAATTGAATATATACCCTGTAAAACAGCCTTCCTTCTGGGTGGGCTGTTTTAATAAATAAAATGGTAACTGATATAGAAGGAATCAATCAGAGACTTGATTTCCTGAAAGCGGCTAATTTTTTTAAAGAAGTAGAGGGTGAGTTTACTTCATTCGATTTAGATAAAGAAGAGCTTGTAACAAGATTTCCTATTCAAGAACGTTTTTTTAATCCACTTGGCTACCTTCTTGGAGGCATGCTGGATTGCTTTATGGATGGAACTATGGGCCCTCTGTCGGCCCTACTCGGGACCAATGAAGTTACTAAGAGTTTTTCTGCAAAATACATTAGACCTACTGATAACAATATTCACTTTGTAAAAGTGAGGGCTTGGAGAAGCAACACTGATGGATCTAGTTCTATTTATAAGGCTGAACTCTTCCATGATAATGGAAATCTAGCTTCCTTATCTGAAGCTGTATTTGTAAAGATTAAGTAGAATTTATTTAATTGCTTTTATTCTAGTAAAGAAAAATGCAGAAACTACAACTATAGACACTCCAATCATTTGATTAGTCGAAGTAATTTCATCAAGGAAAATATATCCAAATATAATAGAAAAAATAGGAATAATATTTACAGTTACAGAACTGGGTATAGCACCGACATCGTCCACAAGCTTATAGAAGGTCAGAAAGGCAAAACCGCTACTTCCTAACCCTAAAAGTAGAATTGGGAAAAGCGATATAGAGACTGAGGGGAGTGACCATGTAGAAAAAGGACCTAGTAGCAGTATTGAAAACAAGCTAGCCGATCTTAATAATATTGTTAGAGCCCCTACCGGAGTGTATCTCTTTAGTAAAGGTTGGATCATATTAATTGAAATTCCGTAGCATATTGAGGCTCCCAAAGCATAGAGAACTCCCTCTGTTGACCCTTGGAGAGAATAGTTCTCTCCAAGACTAAGAACAATTATTCCGATAAAACCACTTGTAATCAATAGTTTTTGAATGAGAGTAACTTTCTCTTTGTATACACTTATTGCAATCAATGCTACGAAGATGGGTGTAGACCCATTAATTAATCCAGCCAATGCTGAAGTAATAGTTTTCTCAGCTAAAGCAAATAGATAGAAAGGAAGTGTCATATAAATTATTCCTAGAAATAAAAAATATTTGTAGTCTTCTTTTTCAACATTCGTCTTTTTTTTGTAAATTAGATTTAATACAACAGCAGGAATGAGAATTCTATATAAAGCGATATCAAATTCTGAAAGTTCTTCAAGCGCATACTTAATCATCAAAAATGATGAGCCCCAAACGGCTGCAGTAAATAATAATTGGAAGTAATTTATTAATTTCATAAACTATTTGAATTATAGGACTAGCTATTAATTGAAACGTTAAGTTCTTTAAATCCTCTTATCCCAAACGCACCAGTTCTTTCAGGTTCTTCATCTAGAGTGAAATTTCTGCTTAGGATATGGTCAAATGAAACTTCAAGCTCCAATCTTGCTAAATGTGCACCGATACAAAAATGTATTCCCCCTCCCCAGCTACTATGATCTTTTTCATCTCTCTCAAAATTTAAATCTATAGGATTTTCAAATTGTTCCCCATCACGATTAGCAGACCCAAGTAAAATAGCTACTTTGGACTTTTTAGGTATCCTATATTCACCAATCTCAGTATCTTCAAGAGCATATCTCTGAAAGAATTGGAGCGGACTGTCCCATCTAATTAGCTCTTCCACAACATCTTTTGTAGGTATATCTTTATTTTTTATTTCATCAAAGTCAATATTATTCGATACTAGAGCCCTTAAACCATTGCCTAGAGTATTCACGGTTGCTTCATGGCCTGCATTTAGAAGAAGTATTATTGTACAAATAATTTGTTGATCTGTAAGGTATACATTATTTTCAGATACTTGTGAAAGCCTTGTAATCATATCATCTTTAGGGTTCGTCCTTCTATCACTCAACAAATCTAGAGAATAATTATAGAAGTCTCTTGCGGCATCCTCTGCCCCCTCAGCATCTTCCCTGCTTACTTCAAAGTCATACATTTTTACTATTCTGTGGGACCAGTCTAAGAACAAGTTATGATCTTCTTCTGGGACACCTAGTAACTCACCAATAATACTTATAGAATATGGTTGTGCGTAATCTTTTAGTAGGTCGAATGATTCATTCCCTACTTTATTGAAGAGTTCTGAAGATTTTTTTTCCATGAAAGGAACAAGTTTCTGAACAGATCTAGGTAAGAAAGCTTTAGCTACTAGCCCTCTCAACTTTCCATGTAATTCTCCTTCTAAGTTAAGTAAGGAGAATTCCTCAGATTTCCAAAAGTAGTCGTAGGTGGCATATTTGTCAGCCCTTTTATACCCAACATAAGTTAAAGGCTTTGTTGAAGTATCAGGAGAGTCTTCAAAACCTTCTATATGGTTAAATGTTGTTCCGAATACTTTACTAGCTTGTACTTTTCTTACATCTTTGTATCTAGTAATAAACAGTAAGCTATTGGCTTCATCCCAAAAAACAGGTGTTTGCTCTCTATATTCCTTAAGTATGGGATAAGGATCTCTTATAAAATCTTTATTTGTTGTTGGTAGGTGAAATTCAGGTATATTCATAAACTAATGATAACTTACTAAACTTTAACGTGTAATTCTGAATTCTGATTAAATTTATTTTATTATATAGTAAATGTATATATTTATATAGTGGAGTAACGGATTATAAAATGCCAGAAGTTGTTATTGATATAAAAGATTTAAAAGTTCAATATGCTGATACAGATATTCCTGCATTGAATGGGATAAATTTGTCTGTTGAGAAAGGTGAGTTTGTTGGAATTCTTGGGTCACACGGTGCTGGAAAAACAACACTATGTCTCTCAATCAACGGAATAGTTCCAAATATGATTACTGCTGACATGTATGGAAGCATCCAAGTAGCAGGAGAGGTACCCCCCAAAATTCCAGTCAGGGAATTAGCAACAAAAGTAGGGAGTGTATTCGATAATCCTGAATTTCAAATGAGCCAACTTTCAGTTTTTGAAGAAGTTGCTTTAGGTTTACAAAATCTTGGCGTGGATAAAGAGATTATCTTAGAAAATATAGGTGGAGCACTTGAGATGGTGGGGTTAAAAGGTTTTGAGGAGAGATCCCCTTTTGAAATATCAGGTGGTCAGCAGCAACGTCTAGCTATGGCTTCCGCTCTATCCATGAAGCCAGAAATATTAGTATTAGATGAGCCTACCTCGAACCTTGATCCAATAGGGAAAGAAGAGGTATTTACCGTTACAAGGAAAATCAACCAAGAAGAAGGACTAACTGTTGTAATTGCAGAACATGAAGTAGAAGTGATAGCAGAGTTTGCTGACAAAGTTGTTCTTCTTGAAAATGGCGAAATTACAAAGATGGGTACTCCTAAAGATGTTTTTCCAGATTTAGTTAATAAACAAAGTGATAGTGGTGTCAGAGTTCCACAAGTCACCGAGTTTGCAAGCAAAGCTCCAAATAAATTTCAGGGCTCTTACCCAGTGACTTTGGATCAGGCAGTAGAAAGTTATAAAAAGTGAATAGCACAACTATAGTTTGTAATAATCTTGGACATACATATCCAAATGGAGTTCGGGCAGTGTCAGGAGTGAATGTATCAATTACTCAAGGTGAGATTATATCTGTAGTTGGTCAGAACGGTTCAGGAAAAACCACTTTAGTTAAACACTTTAATGGACTACTCAAACCTACTGATGGCAATGTTATGGTTGGAGAACTTGATACTCTAGAACATTCTGTAGGTGTTCTAGCTAAACAAGTAGGTTATGTTTTTCAGAATCCAAATCATCAGATTTTTGCTGCCTCAGTTTGGGATGAGCTTTCTTTTGGTTTGAAAAATATTGGCCTGGAGGAAGAAATGATTGAAAAGAAAGTTAAGCAAATTGCAGAAGAGTTTTCTTTGACTGAATATCTTGATTTGAATCCTTATAGGCTTGGGTTTTCATTACGAAAAACAGTTGGAATGGCTTCAATAATTGCTATGGAGCCCAATGTTATAATATTGGATGAACCTACAACTGGCCAGGATTTTCTTGGGGTAAAAAACATCAGAGACTCTATACATAACCTAAAAAATGAAGGGAAGACAGTTGTCGTTGTCTCGCATGATATGCCCTTAGTAGCAGAAGAGACGGATAGGGTTCTTGTAATGTGTGATACAGAACTAATTTTTGATGATAGTCCATCAAAACTCTTTGCTAACAATGAAATATTAAATAAAACAAATCTAAAACCTCCGCAGATCTCTTCATTCACTACAAGTGTTGGAATATCAAAGTCAAATAATGCAATCTTATCTGTTGATGACGCCTTAAAAGCAATATAAAAAATTGGTAAATAATTTAATAAAATATAATTAAACGCAACAAATAGGCGAAAATTTTAGTTAAACACTCTGCAATCTTTAAACAATTTATATATGATGAGCTTATAGTAAGAATCTTTCATTGGGTGGAGGATAATTACAAGACTAATCAATGTTTATAAGGAATCATTGATAAAAAAAATCCTTATCAATGTTTATTAGGTAAATCATTGATAAAAAACCTAATCAATGTTCATTAGGCTAAGCATTGATAAAAAACCTATAAGGAAATACAAAAGGAGGGCTTGTGAACGAAACTGATTCACAAAAACTTAGTAGTGCTACAGGTGGAGGTGTACCTTTAACTTATGTCATTGCATTAGTACCAGTTGCTTCTGTTTTGAATGTTATTGGTGGCACAGTCGCTCATGCACTTAAGCTCCCTATATTCCTGGACATGATCGGGACAGCTGTTGTCGCTATGACAATTGGCCCGTGGTGGGGTTCATTAGTGGGTGTTATAACTAACCTAACAATGGGCTTTGTTTCAGGACCAGTATCAATTCCATTTGCAGCATGCAATGTCGTTGGTGCATTGGTATGGGGATACGGAACAAGATGGGGATGGGCAAATGATAAGATCAAATTCTTTGGTCTTTCAGTTGCATCAGCTGTCTTTGTTTCATTAATGGCTGCACCAATCGTAATATTCGTATTCGGTGGTGCTACAGGTCACGCATCAGATGTTCTTACTGCAGGATTACTTGCAGCAGGAAATGATATGTGGGCTGCTGTATTTTCAAGTAACATAATCGTTTCTGCAGCTGATAAAATTCTATCGTCATTCTTGGCGCTAGCTATTATCGGTGCATTACCTACAAACTTGCAGGTAACAGGACCAATTATGAAAGCTGAAAGTATGGGCAAAGCCGTTTTGATAACTGCGGGTACTGTTGTGGGAGCAATTCTTACAGTCGTATCTATGAACTTGTAAAGGAAGGATAATATGAGAGAAGTTTCATCAAAAGATGGTCTTGGAGCTGGTATTGTCGGCCTTGGTGCCCTGTATATGGCTTATCCATATGCATCTTCAGAGATGGCAGGGGATGCTGCATTCGGCACGCTTTCGGGCATGTGCGTAGTTGCAGGTTTCTTGACTGTCTGTGCAGGAATTGCAGTTTTAAGACACAAGGATTAAAACAAAAGGTAGAAATTTTAGTGTTCAATAAACTTGAGCAGGTAAAACATCTACCGATTAGATTTGGAGAAGTCGCCCGTTACGTAATAGTACCGGGCGATCCAAATCGAGTTCCAATTATTTCAAAATATCTCGATAATGTAGAACATCAAGGACAAGAAAGAGAGTTCAACGCTTCACGCGGTACCTATAAAGATGTAGAAGTCTCCGTAGTATCTACAGGTGTCGGTTGTCCATCCACAGCAATAGCTGTTGAAGAGCTGGTTCATATTGGCGCAGAAGTATTTATCAGGATTGGGACATCAGGAGCGGTTGATGGTTCAGCAAAAAAAGGTGATATGTTTATTGCTACTGCTGCAGTAAGAGATGATGGGACTTCAAAGCAATACATGCCTATAGAATTTCCTGCAATTGCTAGTCATGATGTAGTAATAAATTTAATTAATGCATCTAAAAGCTTAAACATAGAAACAAAGGTTGGTATTTGCCAATCGAAAGATTCTTTTTTTGGTGAGGTAGAGCCTGAAAGAATGCCGGTATCACCATATCTAGATTACAAATGGAATGCATGGCAAAAGGGTGGTGTAGGAGCATCAGAGATGGAAGCAGCAACATTATTCACTTTATCACAAATAAGGAAGGTTAAAGCAGGTGCTATTCTTGCTATTGAAACTTCAGATGAAGAAACAATAGATAAGATGACGAACATTGTTTTAGAAAGTATTTATTATATGGAAAAGGAGAAGAGTCATGACTAAAAAAGACGGAGTAGAAGAAGCTATCGGAGGACTTCTTGATGCTTATGATGATGATAAAGAAGCAATACAATATCACGTTCAGCTAAAAAAAGGAGACATTTCAGATTTTGTAATACTTCCTGGTGATCCTGGACGAGTTGAGTTTATTGCTGAACATTTCGATAAAGCGGAACTTGTAGCCGAAAATAGAGAATATAAAACTATGACTGGTGAATATAAAGGTAGGCCAGTCACTGTTACGTCAACAGGTATTGGATGCCCATCAACAGCAATAGCCATAGAGGAATTAACTAATGTTGGGGCAAGAACATTTGTCAGAATGGGGACTTCTGGAGCCATGCAAGATTATACAAAAGTAGGAGAGAAAGTTATTGCTACTGGAGCAGTACGATACGAAGGTACATCAGTTCAGTACATGCCAATAGAATTTCCCGCTGTAGCATCTCACGACATGGTTCTTGCGTTGAAAGATTCTGCAATAAAGAATAAGATTGACTACCATCTTGGAATTGTTCAGTCCAAGGACTCTTTTTATGGACAGCATAACCCTGAAAATATGCCAATTGCTGATGAACTCAAACAGAAATGGAATGCTTGGGTCAAAGGAGGAGTTCTATGTTCAGAAATGGAAGCAGCAACAATCTTTGTTGTTGGTTCGTATAGAAAAGTTAGAACGGGAGCTGTTTTGCTAGTAGCAGGAGATCAGGCAAAAGGAGAGTCTCTAACAAAAGAAGAGTATAAAACTAATATGAGTGAATCTGTTAATATGATTCTTGATTCAAGCTTAGATATAAAGGTGGAGGTTTAGATGGCAAGAGTTCCTGTTGGAGCGTATGTTCCAGGTGATTCTTTTTTTCATAAGGCTCATCCCTTTGTTAAGTTTTATTGGGTAGGGTCTTTTGTTATATTTTGTTTTTTTAACAAGAACCCCTATATAAATTATTCCTTAACAATCCTTGCTTTAGTTTTTGTTATTATGACTAAGACGCTTCCAAGCTACTTAAGAGCAATGGTTTTATTTGGCCCAGCTTCTTTCGCTATGATATTTCTACAGTCAATAGTTCCTCCTGCGGTTTTTGATAATCCAACATTTTTAGGCACATTGGGTCCATTCTCTATTCATACTGAATCAATTATTTATGGGATGTTATTTAGTAGTAGGATTTTATGCATATGCTCATGGTCAATATTAATGCTAATGACTCTTCATCCAGGCGAGCTTTCATCTGCATTGCAACGTGCGAAAGTCCCTTATACGGTGAACTTTATGATTACAACAACCCTGCAACTTATACCAATTCTGCAGAGAGAGTTTGGAATTATTTTATCAGCGCAAAAATCAAGAGCAATGCAGGCTTCAGGTTTTAAAGCTCTTCTTCCAAGTATTATTCCTGTATTTGCTGGAGCTATAGACAGAGTCCAGCAGTTATCTATGAGTCTTGAGACTAGAGCCTTTGGTTCAAGTAAAGAGAGAACCTTATTACGATATAAGCCATTCACTTCAAGAGAAATAGTTCTCTCAGTACTAGCTATAGCACCAATCGCAACTGTGCTTTACGGTAAATTTTATATGAATTCATTCCTCCCTATAGATGCCTCCTCTAGTGCCTTGTTTAATCTATCTGAAGGTGTAGGAGTTTTTATAGTTGCATTTTGTGGAATTGCATTTCTCACTATTATTTTTGGAGCAACACTTGCAATAAGGCTTATTGGTAAAAGTTAAGTCCGATGCAACTTACAAATCAAGATTATATAAAAAAAAACTATTCTTATAATTTCTTTCTTTTAATGATTGATGCTTTAGGCTTTGGTGCAGCATACTCTATGATGATACCAACAGGATTTGTACCTGATGTAATCAATCAGCTTACAGATTCTTGGCTACTCCCTCCGCTTATTATCTCTCTATTCTTTTTGGGGATTTTTTTCTCCCAATTCCTATCAAGTGCATTTAGAAAAAAAGAAACCTATGCAAAATCTGATGTAATTAAGTGGGCTTTAGCGGAACGAGTAGCTATCTTGCTACTATATTTTAGCTTATCTACTAACCTGACTAATCAACTTCAAGTAAGGTATTTCTTTTTATTTTATGCAATTTTTATATTTAGTGCTGGAGCAATTCTTCCTTCATACTTTGATATGGTATCAAGGATATTATACAAACGTCGTCCACTATTCTTCGCTCTAAACCTTTCCCTTTCTTCTATTAGCGGTTTTATTCTTAGTAAATTTACTGAGAGTATTATTACTGAAACTTCAATTGTTAATGGCTATAGAGAAGCATTAATGATAGTAATTATTGTTACAACAGTTACATTGCCCTCTTTGCTACTTATTAGAGAGCCTAAGGAAAATCGTGAAAAGGTAAGTGAGGAGTTCTTTGTTGAAATAAGGAGAAAATTTTTGGAATGGAGAAATATATATGATTCCAGTATTGAAATAAGATATTTTTGCATTGCTAACATGGTATGTGCTTTCCCAGAAGCAATCTCTCCTTTTTATAGTATTTGGCTTCTTGACCATGGTTTTGACAAATCAATTTTAGCACAATGGGTTGCATTAATATTTGTTGGGCAGGGCTTTGGTAGCTTCGTGGTTCCAATAATAGGCAGGTTACAAGGTTTCAAGTTTACCTATATACTTGCATTAGGATTCCATGTTATTGCAACTCTACTCTATTTAATTAATCCTCTAACCTTTCATTATTCAATCTTTCTATTTACGGGATTGGGGTTAGGTTGTTTTATGAATTCCTTGAGTAATATTGCTATAGAACTTGCTAATACAGGGGATGCAGGGAATATAAATGCATTATTGGGGATTTTTAGAATGCCAGGATTTGTTTTGCTCCCGTTACTTATTTCCTTCTTCATTTTTAAAATATCTATTAACTCTATTCTTGTAATGATATTGATTGCTTGTTTTTTATCATTTCTTATAGTCACTAAGAAAATTAAAGACCCAATATATCAGAAAGTACGATTTTGGGAAAGTGACTCCTAGACCCTATCTTTCCAAAGCTTATAGAGGCCAGCAACTAAAAAAACAGACGATAGAAAAAGGTAGATGCTAAAAATAGATCCTACTGCAGCAATAACAACCAAGAAGAAACCTTCTTTTTGATTTTTTGTATATTTTGGGAATTTCTCAAAATATTTATCAAGAAAAGGTAGTTCATTTTTTAATCTTTTTTCATCAATCCAGAAAATTATAAATAGTGTAACAAGTATGATTAGAATGTTTATCTGGCTTTCAAGAGGTAAAGGTTCCATAAAGAAATAATTATACTATTTGAAAGAGGATTGGGTGCCATTTCTTGTAACAGAATCACTTGCTTTATCTATACCTAATTGAAGGGCTTTCATTTTAGTTAATCCTGAGCCAATTCCATAAGCAAATGCTCCAACAAAAGCATCTCCTGCACCAGTAGTATCAATTGCTTTTACATTTGGGGCAGAGACTCTGACCACATCATTTCCTTCAACTGTTGCTGCACCATCTTCTCCTAAGGTGATTATTAGGTTTGACTTTATTTCTGAAGAGAATCTTACAATGTCTTTATCATTGCTTGAATCGCCGCCCTTACTAATGATATTGAATTCAACTTCGTTGGGAATAAACCAATCTGAAACTTCCAGTAA
>Ga0066836_10002096_pt1 | contig 10641 bp, 3 predicted proteins | sample ETNtaG_18_FD_71568 | JGI IMG/M metagenome (GOLD analysis project Ga0066836, IMG submission 71568) | Marine microbial and viral communities from oxygen minimum zone, Eastern Pacific Ocean - ETNP201302SV91 | ecosystem: Environmental > Aquatic > Marine > Oceanic | place: Pacific Ocean: Eastern...
GAACTCCCCGTCACAATCCAATTTCCATCAGGGCTCCAATCCAATCCAAGCGTGTATCCTGAGTGATTGTGACGATTGTACAATTCAGTCCCATTCGATGTCCAATGAACACTGAGTTCCTCGCCATGAGTAAAGGCAACCAATCTACCATCTGGACTCGTTTTGATTGTATACACATCGTCACCGGCGTCAATGATGTGAGCAATGGTCCAGTTTGAGGTGTAATATGTCGTGACATTTTCATCCTGGCCCCCGACATGGAGCAAGCTGCCATCAGGGCTGAAGCGAAGGGCATACATGTCCTCTTCGTGATTTGCAGACAGGTCGACCAAGAGTGAAGCCGTCTGTGTTGCCCAATCAACTGTGAATACGTGAACTGAAGCGTTGTTATTGGACTCGTATGCCGAAACTCCGAGCAATGTTCCATTGGGTGTGAAAGACAAATCGCGAGGATTGGAATTTATGGTCAGTAAGGTCTTGATCTCATTGCCTGCAGCATCAAACAATTTGACACAATCACATCCATCGGCCCCGGCAAGAAGCATGCCGTTGGGTGCTACAGCGAGTGTGCGAGCCATAGAACTGCGAGAACTGGAGGTTGCAACAGTTCGTGCGTAGTCGGCCTCATTGAAATCTGCCACTGTACCTTGGAGAATATCTGGGTTGCCGTCACCATCGGTATCCGGGCATCCTAGTTTCGTTGTTGTTGAGTTGCCTGCGGCAAACGGACAGTCATCGATTGAATCATCAAAGCCATCGTTGTCGCCATCAGCAGCATTGGCTGAAGGGAAGAAAAATAATACGGATGAAACCATCAAAAAAGCCAAGAAAATTGAGGTTCGGCTGTTGTGTTTCACAATCCTCACACCATCACTCAGTGTTTGATAGTGTCGCTTCCCCGTCCGAGACGACTACGTCGTCTTCAAACAACGAGTCTGTTACATGGATATCGCTCGATTGTTCAACACCCCATGACTCAGATTCTGGGGGCTTTCGCATCCGCATGTTTTGCATGACATAGAGAAGTAAGGCGAATAAGCCGATTGTTGCCAAATTGTGTAGAGATCCAGGTGTCTTCAGTTGTTCTCCAACCGTCGCCTCTGGTGCATTCAAATTCGTATTGATTTCAAGGCGTTGGCGGTTCCCAGCTGCATCGATCAAATCGACTGTAGCCGACCACTCACCGGGGCCCCCCTGGGCAGAGATAGACTCGGGCTGCATTCCATCGAAGTCGGTTCCAGGGCCGGCTTGACTGAAAACATCAACTTCGCTATTTTGCAGAATAATGGACCACTCGACAAGGTCTTGACTTAGGATTGAAAGATCAACCGTTACGAAGCAATCCGCATCATCGGGCGTCCCCCATGCCGGTGCTGTCGGCTTCCTATCGCACTCTGTTTGGCTCCAGATTACGTTTGCACTGGGTGCCGTTTTATCGGTGACAATAGTGCGGATATCAACGGCGCGATTGCCAGCGAGGTCGATTTGGAAGGTAATCAAATACCACTCGCCTTCAATCACTGGAAGGCTCGCCTCAATCGAGAACGTACCTACTTCTGAACAATTCCCTTGGCTGATGAGGCCACTCACATTGACGAATACCATCAATCCATATTCACAGAAACCATTCACATTTGCTATAGAATGGTATGTTGCATGACCTTCAAGTGGGGATTCGACAACCAGTTCCGGGGCCGTCTGATCGAGTTCCACAACCAATTCATAGACGAAAGTTTTCTCCAGAGCATCAAGGTGGAAAATCAGAATATTTTCCCCCACATTAAGATCGATTGGGACGGCGACACTTCCGTTTTCAATTACATATTCGCTGCCATTCAATCCATCGTGCCACCACTGGTAAAATTGGTCGGGCCCAAGTGTCAGATGTGCCCAAACTCTAGACTCGTTTACGTGGGTGTTATTCCATGGAGCATCGAGTGTAGGCCAGTAGGTTTCCTCCGGTAAAATAACCTCCAAGCATTTTTCATCGACGTTTGGACCGATGATGCCCTGAATAGCAGTATTGTCCCATGCGAAAATGCAGATTGTGTGAGTGCCTGTTCTGGACAATTCGGTAAGTAAGTTCTGACTTCCATTCATAAATTGCCCCGATGACCACACATTTTCGCCATTGATTTCGACCCATTGATAACTCGATTCACTCACATTCCACTCGATATCAAGATAGTGATTCAATAGAACCTGTTGATCTTCAACAGGAGATAGAATACTGATTGTTGGTGCAGTTCGATCAATCTGGATTTCGGCGAAATGTGTACCTGTATTGTTGGCCCAATCCGTGACTTCCAATTTCAGCACATAGAGATCATCCGCCCATGACGAGAACTTCACTGTGAAGTGGTTCTCCTCCATGATTGGACGGTTAGAATAGGGAATTTCGTCCCATGGAGGTGCATTATCAATTTGACACTGTTTTTGCATTTCAAATCCAGCGGAGGCGATTACTGTCAAGCAGATTTCTCGGCCATCAAACAATCGTGAAATCGAAACCTCACCCTCATCAAAACTGTACGGTGTCGATGTATCAACTGGTACGTAAACATCCCCCCATTCAAGGACTCGAATCGAGTCAAAGGATAGTTGATCGGTAGGCCCAGAATTGTCCATTGCCCACGGGTCATATACCATGCTCGCGTTGGCAGAATTCCAGTTACCAGCTTGATCTCTTGCAGTGAATGTGAATTCATTCATGCCGTGCCATTGCCATGTGGATGTGTCCCAGAATTCCGGCGAACCTGGGTCGTTGGGACGACCCCAAATCGTTGGATTCAACTCTAAATTCAAGTTTACTCGGCCTTCTGAATCGACCGGGTATTCGGTGCCATTCAACCAAAATGTGGCTTCAGGGTCTGTCATTGCCCATGTATCGGTCAAATGTGGTTGATTGGTGAACATTCGCCAATTGTGAATGGCGAGGAGGGGCGCAATATCATCATGCTCAATTCTGAGGTGTGTCTGATCCAAGCGATTTGTCAAATCCAATGTTTCCCCTGAATATTCGTGCCATTGATTGTCGCTTGGCAAACTCCAGTTTAGCCAAGCTGAGCGAAGGGTCAGATCATTCCATCGAACAGAGGGATTGGAATAGTTGGCTGCATCGACAGATGGTGGTACCCAGATTGAAGATTTGGTCAATTCAAGGCGATCGAAATCAACCCCTGATTCCTTAACCCAAATATCGACTGTATGGCGTCCTGGGACGGTCACATTCAGACCAAATGGGGTGCTGATGTTCTGTTGGATGGCTGAATTTGACCATGTCCAACCTGTCCCATTAACACTCAATCCTCCATTTTCCCCAGTTAGCAAATGGCCATCCATACCCACATGGATTGAATTCGCCTGTTCGCTGTGCTGGTTCAGTCTAACCCACACCCAGTATATTCCTGTTGCATCGAATTCTACATCCCACGAAAGGCGTGCGCCCGAGGATTGGTTGAGAGCGTCAAAGCCATCGTGTCCTGTGGTCATGTAACCAGACCCAGAATAATCCCCCTGTGCATTGGATAAAGACCACGTTGGGCTTTGTCCACCAATGATATTCATTGCAGATTCCGCTTCGAGTATGAGGGAATTGTTTGCCACTGCGTAATGATCTCCCCCGCTGTAAATACGATGGGCATTCCAGTGATTCCACAATTCGAGAGAGTTGTTGCTGTGTTGACCGTCCACCGAGATTGTTTCCAGTGTGGTCGAATTGGGAAGGGTGCCTGAAACCTCTGAATCAAGGTCGAATGTCATGCCGCTGATATTGAAACCCGTACCTTGGTCGTAGGAATGCATTGAGATATCCAGTGTCTGATTCGTACGTGTTCCATTCGGCAAAGAAAATGAAATTTCAGGAGCGGGGTCGATTAAATGGAAATTGTAAGGGAGGCGAATCAAACCCCCACTATCGAGGGTCAAATCGACAAAACCACCCCAGATGCCAGCATACTCGGGCCGATTCCAAGTGAGATTCAATTCGATTACACTTGTTGGAATCGCTCCGCCGAGAGCGGCTGAACCATTTGTGTAGTTACTCAAAATCTGAGTCTCATTTAGTTCTGTAAAATCAATGATACCGAGGTCATTACCACCGATTTCCGACCACCTCAGCCAGAATGTCGTGTTGGAGGCTCGCAAATCATAACCGTGAACAACAACCCAGTAAGTATCTGCTTGCCCACCTCCATATTCAATCGATTCATCGCAGTTGAAATTGCCTGAACTCCCTACCTGTTCGTTGCCCCAATCAATGATTCCGTTGCTGTTTTTATCCCTGTATAGATACATGTCAAGATCGGTTCCAGATTGATGACAACCAATCTCAACCTCAATCAATTCATTTGATCCCGCTGTAAATTCACGGATGTAAGATGATGATGTTACATCATCTGGATCATCTTGGAATACGGTTTCGCTAGACAGGTATTGGGGTATTGTGAAACCATGCGCGTCAATCGAATCGATATCCAGTTCGACTGTCGAGCCGATACGATGGCTTGAGGTTCCACTCACCTGGGTCCAATCCGAAAGTGTGGTTGACAATCCTGAGTCGATTGGCGTGATGTATCCAACGCTGATATTCAAGGGGTTGTCATTGGTATTGACGCCATGCATGGCTGAGTGTAGCATCATTTGTTTCGTACCAGGTGAATCATCGGCGATGATAATCTCACGACTTCCTCCGCCATTGGTGTAATACGCATACTTTCCACTACCTTGGTGTTGTCCAACCGAACCGGTTTCCATGACGACAGTGCGTGGTCCGTAGGCTGTAGGGTCATCGAGATAGAAGGGGTGATCCGCTTCACTCATCCAGTGGACATCGACGTCGGTATACGGGTTGTCTGGCCAATCAACGTCAACGAGGATTGAACCGTTACCTGACAGGGATGCAGGCCAGTCCATTGTCAAAAATTTCCAATCCCCGGATTCGGCCCTCCAGCCCCATCTTTGAGCGCCCTGCAGCCATGTTTCATCGTAGAGTGTCTGATTGCTAACATTTCCATCAATAGGAGATGGTGTGAGTGTAAATGGTCCACTGAATCCCACATTTGTGATGACTGGCCATGTCCAATCCCTTGTCGTGTTGTTCGAAGTGGCATGAATACGCAAACCATGCTGCTTGAGCCCCCCTCTGGCATCCGGCGGCACATCGACTGTCACATTGACCTGTGTGGTGGAGTTTGGTGATATTGTCAAATTCTGTGGTGCAGAAATCCATGAATCATTGGCGGGACCAAATGCTGTCCAATCAAATTCAATCTGGAGTGGATCTTTGTTGGGTTCTCTGACGAATTCGCGCCAAAGTGCTACAATCAGCCCATCCCCATCCCAGTCATGCGGATTTCCAACTCGTGCTTCTACTTGCCCTGATTCATATACGTGCTCAGTAATCATCGCCAATTCATTTGATTCTGTCCACTCTCCATCATCGACGTAACTATCGTTATCGGAATCCGTAGTCCAATTGCCATCGCCATCGTCGTCGTTCCAAAGATAAATGCGAAGGTGAAGGCGATTCTCAGATTGCAGATTCTGGTCCCCATCGAAACCTTCCCCCTCCATTACGGCACGCGCGCGTATGAGAGTGGCCTCTGCTGGTAGCGAAAGATTTGCGTCCCCGTCAATGTGGAGGGGGAAGGCCCAATCCGGACGTCCTTGGTGTCCGTCCCATGTTGTGTTATTGCCCGAATCTGTGCTATTCCACATCATATGATGCCCAGATACTGGAACGAGTTCCGAGGGGGTCAAAGTGACATTCATGGGTGTGTTTCCTGTGTTAGAAAGTGATAGCTGCATGGTCTGATTTTGCCCAGGTAAAATATAGTTCAGATTGGCGTCTCTATGCGCACCCTCATTCTCACCCGTCATCCATGCTGCAGGACTGACCAATAGAGAGCCGTTATCACCCTCAATAGCTGCTACAGCGCGACTGGCATTCATCCAGCCAGCGCCCTGAACCAATGGGTCGTATCCCCTGTCATCTGAGGTTGACATCACAATATCTCTGAAATTCTGTGAATCGGGCCACTGGCCTGTTTTGTGATCCCATGCTTGGTAGACAATGGCCGCAAGGCCCGCAGCGATTGGGGTTGCCAAAGAAGTTCCACCCCAAGTTGTGTAAGCATTGTTTGCATTGTTCACTTCATTCAATGTCCGATCCCCTGTTGCGGACCAACCGACGGCGACGAGGTCGGGGTCAAGCCGACTGACAGAATTGGGGCCTCTATTCGACCATGAGGCTGATTCGCCCCATGTGCTTCCTTTGGACGAAAAAGCACCGACTGATATGACGCCGTGTGCACCCCCCGGTGAGGCGGTGGTCCCGTATCCGTGTCCACCATTGCCAACGGCTACGAAAAAGGTTGTTTGAGGGGAATGGGCTCTTGTCAGCCAATCGACGTACAATGACCAAAGATCGGTTCCATCATCGTGAGCACTTGAAATACCAAACGAGAATGAGCCGATTTGGCCTTGATCGTGTGACGTTGATCCATTTCCATCATATCCTTCTGAAATGAAACGCATGGAATCAAGGTATGACCCGCCGCCATAGAAATTGGCGACTGAAATCAACTCGCTACCGGGTGCCATACCCAAGACGGCTCCATTGTCGATGACCCCCTGGGCTGAGACCGCCGAGGCGCACAATGTGCCATGGTTTCCACCAGCCTCAGAGGCATCATTAAGCATCAATAACACCAAATCGCCTGATCCAGCAATGCGATTTTGATATCCAGATCTTGCAGCGTATACATCGCCATATGGGACCCCGTGAATCCCATCTGAAATCCACCAAAGCAATCCTGCACTCTGATCCCATAAGCCATCGTCATCGGTATCTCTACCATAGGTTGGATTGGATTTGTTGATGGGTGTTTCATCCCCAAATTCACCATCTCGGTCAATGTCGATATACACTGTATCATAAACACCCGAAACATGTGCATCGACAACCAAAATGGAGACGTCGCCACCTGCTTTCTGGATAAGGCTCGAATCCGAATGCTCGCCGAAGTGGTAGGTGCCAGAAACCGATTCTTGTATCCCAGAGATATCCCAACTCTGGTTGTCCAATTCGGAATCGTTGTCCATATCGCTATCCGTGCTGGTTGTTTCAACCCACCAAGAATCGCCCGCACTTGGATACGCCTGCCCATCACGCTGCCAACGTAGTAGCGAAACGGGGTCGTGCATAATCCCCCACCCGTCGTAGGGAGATGTCGGATCGTCGAGAACGGCTTGCGTACCATTCAAATCCGGATGTGCGAAATCAATCCCAGAGTCCGCTACTGCAACTCGAACACCAGATCCATTGTAACCACGCTCCCATGCATCGGTTGCTCCATGTATTTGTCCACTCTTTACGGAATTCGGGTCACCGGGAAGGGCACCGACTGGTTCAGGCTCGGAGGTGGCATCAAAAACAGCGAATACACCTTCGACGCCTGCCAATTTGGGCACAAGGTAGCCAGGCATTGTCACCCGACGATGCTCGACAATACCGCTGGAGGGAGATACTGGGAGAAAATCCCCCGGTGCTTGTTCGGGTAACAATTCCTGCTCGATTTGCCATTGATGTAGTGAATACAAATCTCGTGTCAGCACCATCGGCTTCGCAATCTCTTGCTGGATCCAATAATCGACACCCGGGGAAAATGATGTATTAATTGGAAATTGTATTTCTGATTCAATTAAGCCGATTTCTTGTGGCGCACTATACTCTGTTTCACCAATGTCGATCAATGGTGAAAAACTGCTTAAAATGAACAGAATCACCATACTCGTCGAGAGTGTTGCGCGGCGCATAGCGCCGCGACGAAGGCCATCGATGCTTGACTTTTCGCGTCCCTGCTCTGTCGCACCGTTCAATAATCATGGGCCCCCCCGCGAGGTTGGAGTCCCGTTGTGTAGCGGTCCATCATCTCTGGTTTTGGTCCAGGGGACGGAGGTTCGAATCCTCCCGGGACTACCACTCTTCAGCGGCTTTCTTGAATTCCGAAAGGTCGAGATTCTGCGACTCATAGATCTCTGCCTGCAACGCCATATCCAACTTGTCAAGATAACGGACAAAATGTGATTCGGGAGTTTCCTGGGCTTCGTATTCGGCAAAAATTTCACTGGCCTCAATCCCCATTCCCTGAATGGCCTCAGTTTCTTGACGATGCTTTTCTTCTGGAGCGATGTTGTCATGCGGAGTGATGTCGCCAACACGAACCTCCGCGACATCATGAAGAATACACAATTCCAGTACCCTTTGGAGGTTCAAGTCCTCAGGACAAAGTTGGGTCGCAAGCATGGCCATCCCCCACGAATGGGCAGCCACAGATTCGGGGTTTTCAACCCCTGCACGAATCCACCCTGCGCGTACGACACCCTTCAATCCGAGCGCCTCGATAAGCGCATCTTTAGATGCCATTATCATTCCTCAATCGGTTCCGAATTTTTGGCCAAATCACGTGTGATATTCTTCTGGTGGCTCTCCAAGGTGCCACCTCCGATTTCGAGCAGTTTGGAATCACGCCACAATCGTTCAACAACATATTCGCCGACATATCCGTAGCCACCCATCACCTGTATGGCGCGGTCTGCGATATTTTTCGCTGCGGTTGTCGCGAAAAGTTTGACGCCATCTGAATCGAGTCTCTGCCCTCCAGTTTGGAGATCCATGACCCTACACGTTTCATACACGTACGCGCGCATGGCTCTATACTCTGCCCATGACTCTCCGATATGCCTCTGCATCTGACCGAAATCACGGATTGGTTTGCCGAATGCTTCGCGTTCACCGGCATATCTTGACATGTCTGCAAGGCTACGACGTGCAATTCCTACCGCTTGTGCCGCCAATGCGACGCGTTCGATCTCCAGGTTGCGCATCATATGTCGAATCGAATGGCCTGGTTCCCCAACCAAATTCTCTCCGGGAACAATGCAATCCTCGAATACAAGTTCTGCTGTGTTGGATGCACGCATCCCAAGTTTGTCGATAATCTTCTGTCCAGCTTTGTAACCGGGCATACCAGATTCAACGATGAAAGTCGAAATTTCTGGCCGACCGAGCTCATCTGTTCCAGTTCGGGCATAGAGCCAGACAATATCTGCAGGGGTACCGTCTTCATCGATGACTCCGTTTGTGATCCACATTTTGCGCCCGTTGATACACCAATTACCATCCTCTTGAAGAGTTGCAGAAGTGGTCATTCCGAGGGCATCTGTGCCATAATCTGGTTCAGACATTGCCATACATCCGACCAAATCCCCAGAACAAAGACCTGGGAGGTAACGTGATTTTTGCTCATCGGAACCGTTGATTGCGAGATTGTTGACGGTCAGTTGAGAGTGCGCGAGATATGCCAAGCAGAATCCTGGGTCTGAATAGGACAACTCTTCATTGACGATTGCGACTGCCGTCGCATCCATTCCAGCACCTCCGTATTCATCAGGAATGGTGATGCCGAGCAACCCATATTCACCCAACTTTCTGAATAATTCAAGATTGAATTTTTCATCACGATCATATTCAAGCGCTTGTGGTTCAACCTCATCACGAACGAAGTCTCGAACCATTTCGCGAATCATCGCATGCTCCTCTGTTGGATTCGCAATGTCGAATGTACGCCAGTCGTCCATGCACCGGCGACCGGTGCCACACACATCAAAATTGCCCGTAGACCGGTCAATGTTTCAGTGCTCGTACCGGAATTCGAATCCGGGTCGATGGATTGAGAGTCCACCATGATGGGCCGCTACACCATACGAGCGTGTTCCCGGCGATTGATAGCCCGTATATCAACGGACCGCCACCAACATGCTGTGGTGTTCAGTTTCACTAAATTATGAATCTGAAAAACGCAACACTGAGGCGCTTATCCACTTTCATATTCAGTTTCAGACACCTGCTTTTCTTCATAGGCAGTCCCACCTTGGACCCCTTCATGCAAACCAAACAATTGCAACAAAACGAAACGGTCTCTTTTGCTACCCTCGTAGCAACACGTAGGCCAAGATGCTCGAAAGAAGGTGCCCTGGTTCACGCCAGTGGGAGACACGAAAATGGAAACTGGAAGCCCTTGGGTAAAACCGCGGTCTGGAAGCACATCCACAAGCGCAGCCTGGAGGCGATGGCTTGAGTCGAACAAAGCGTCTAAGAGAAGAAGTACGCCGATTCCTAGAGGAACGGGGGCGCGCCAATACCGTCGAAGTATTCGATCACCTCAATGAGAGATTCAGTTGGGGAGCAACGATGAACCAAGTCGGGAATATATTGGCGAAAGATACGAGATTTGAGAAGGTCGGCAGTGTGCGTGATTTTTTCCGTGGTGCTCGATATAGCGTCTGTATTTGGGCCCTTTCGGGCCGCGGCCATAGTGATTCAGGTCCTTCCAAGGCAACAGCGTAGGTATCAAGTGATGTCCAGCAGGCGCCATCCGTATGGCCCACCCTGCGTGGACGCTGGTACGTGGTGGAAACGTACTCGTTGGAGCCTCGACTGTGGCTGTCGGAGCCTTGATGGTGACGACTGATTTCACACGTGTTGAAGTGGTACTCGTAGTGCTGCATGCAATTTGCGTCGCTGCCTTCATGGCCGCATGGAACGCTTTCAATGATGTACAAGATCACGAAACTGAT
>Ga0066836_10002097_pt1 | contig 10640 bp, 8 predicted proteins | sample ETNtaG_18_FD_71568 | JGI IMG/M metagenome (GOLD analysis project Ga0066836, IMG submission 71568) | Marine microbial and viral communities from oxygen minimum zone, Eastern Pacific Ocean - ETNP201302SV91 | ecosystem: Environmental > Aquatic > Marine > Oceanic | place: Pacific Ocean: Eastern...
TCTCGTTTTGTCGATTGGCTTGTAGAGGGGTTAGCTAGTGGTAGAACAATTCTATGCGGCTCTTTCCCACTTCTAATCCTCGGCATACTCATTTCTATTTTCTCATCGGACGAGGAAGAAGAGTCCGTTACTAAGGTGAAAGGCGGGCCCACTGCTGAATGGCGAGCCTACTCCTTAACAGGCCAGGAGAGGGGGGATGACGGACTTCCGAAGGCATTCAGCCGCCATTCGGAGAAGAAGGACTTTTTCAGGAAGCCCAGGAAGGGAAATACTCGAGGGGGGGTCCATAAGACCGGGGGGCTGTATCTGGAGGGTTGGACAGATGAAGATTCCGATGCTGCATACAAGAAAAAGGTCGAAGATCGTCGACAAGACAACTAATTAAAGCAAGATTGGTATCAACATGAGAACAATTCCAACGATTACTATGAGCACAATTGAACGGCTAAGAAGTCTGAAAATAGAATTCAGAACCATCCCACTATAAGGCTCACGCGCCTTGCCGACATAGACTCGGGACGACTCTTCCTCGTCCATCTAGCCCTCCCTATGCCCAGAGCCTAATTTGAACACCGGTATTGCTTTCATCTTGTGTGAGTTGGCCCTGTGCAGTCCCATGTACAGTTCCAGGACTTCCTGATCACGTTCCGAAAGATCAGAACCCGAGGGATTTTCTACCTCCTTCATTGCCCATTCAAGCTCTTCGTAGGAAGCACCGATTTGCTCCTCATCGGTCCTCCCATCATTCCACAAACCATCCGTTGGAGGGGCTTCTAGAATTTCCTGCAATATCCCTATTTCCTCTCCAATTGCATAAACCTCCGACTTTAGTAAATCAGCAATTGGTAAGATATCTACGCCACCATCTCCGTATTTGGTGAAGAACCCGACTCCGAAATCCTCTACCTTATTTCCCGTCCCAACTACAATTCCGTTATTGGAACAGGCGATTGCATACAAGGTCGTCATTCGTAGCCTTGCACGAGAATTGGCAAGTGATAATTCGGAAAACCCATCCCCCCCTATTTCAGAACAAAACTCATCGTAGGTCGAAGACAAATCTAGATTCCTGCTCTCAACATTCCCCCACTTCGACTTCAGCCATTCAATGTGTCTTTCCGAGAGTTCATACTGCCCTTGCTCTTGATGAATTGGCATATTCAGAACAATCGTCCTCATCCCTGTCATTGCGGATAGGGTGGAAGTAACTGCAGAGTCAATTCCTCCTGAAACTCCAACCACTAGGGTCTCGATGCCATTCCTCTCAGCGTACTCTCCGATCCAGTCGGCGATGTCCTCGGTTAATTGTCTCCAGTCTCCCATTTAGAAACCTCAGTGACAAGAAACCCCGTACTTCTTCAGCCTCCAGTAATTGTAAGGCCAGGGAGTTAGGAAACCTGCAATCAGCATCGGTGCGATGACCCACCAAGTAAGCTTAGCACCTCCCGTAAGGACCAGGTCGACTACGTTCATCGCGGCCTCCATTGACAACATTGAGATCAGTGACATCCCTATTGCAACTCGGAAGGCTTCGTAAAGCGGCATCTGACTTAGAAGTATGAACGTCTCAAGAGCGATTGACGTCATTATCCCATTGAACATCGCCAAAGCCATAATCATCATTGCACTAAATCCCGAGTCCGTGAAAACGAATTGGAACGCGGCTATAGTTCCGAAGTCTCCAATGCTACAGCCAATGAGGCACCACTTTGTGTTGTTCGCAGACTGCCACCAGATGGCCTTGTCCCTCCAGCTGAAACCATCCCCTAGACCATCGACAGTGTATCCCACTGACCGCACTGCAGCAGTTAGCTCCTCTTTGGTAGACCCATCATGCCTTATCTCTGCAATACCGTCCTGGTGACTGACCACTGCGGAGATTACTCTGGGAAGCACTTCCAGAGCTTCCTTGACTCTGCCTGAGCAACCGTCACAAGTCATTCCACCGACATCTAGGCTGACCGTCTCTGCCACGATTCCAACTGATGCGTAGGGCATTTGAAGTCTTGCAATTTACAGCCTATTTGTTCTCCTATGCCCCCCTCAAGTTCAAGACGAACTCCTAGGTCGCTTGGCCGATGAGCGTGCCAGTTTCCCCCGGCGATCTTGATCCCGTTGCTCTGGAGAACTCTCTAATGAAAACCTGGGGCGTCGAGGGTACCTTCTCAAAATCGATAGAATCCCGAAGGAAACTTGAGTCTCCATTCACATTCTTAGAAGGGCCACCCACTGCTAACGGCCGCCCCGGGATTCACCACGTCCTGTCTCGATTGTTCAAGGACATGGTCTGTCGATGGAAGTCGATGGAAGGGCACGTGGTCGAACGAAAGGGAGGCTGGGATACACACGGACTACCCGTCGAAATAGAAGTCCAGAAGCAACTAGAACTGATGTCGAACGAGGCTATCGAAGAATTCGGAATGGAGGCTTTCAACCTGAAGTGCAAGGAGAGTGTTTGGACATATGAGGAGGCCTGGAGGGAGATGACCGAGAGGATGGGTTTCTGGGTAGACATGGAAGACCCCTACGTCACCCTACACGACGAGTACATCGAGTCGGCTTGGTGGTCACTTAAACAGATGTTTGACAAGGGCCTTCTATTCAGGGGGCATAAGGTCCTGCCCTACTGCCCCCAAACTGGGACCAGCTACTCAACTCATGAGGTCTCACAGGGCTACAAGGAAGTCTCTGAGCCAGCAGTCTTTGTGAAGTTCAGACTGGAGGGTGATGATGGGGCTTCCGTCTTGGCATGGACTACAACTCCATGGACTCTGCCCGGAAACGTTGGGTTGGCTGTCGGCCCAGAGGTCACATACTGCCGAGTACGGGTTACGAAGCCCCCTTCCGAGTCATGGGAAGGACGAGGAGGTGCAGAGGTGGGCGAGGAGCTCATTCTGGCTAAAGATCTGATTGGGAGCGTGCTGAGGAACCATGCCGATGTAATTGAGGAGTTCCCCGGGGCGGAACTGGTTGGCAAGGCCTACTCCCCCCTATTCCCAGGTGCAATAGCCAGAGGCGAATCTAATGCTGCCTGGACAATTGTAGCAGCGGACTTTGTTACCACCACTGACGGAACAGGAGTGGTTCATACCGCAGTAATGTATGGTGAGGACGACTACCGACTCGGGATGGAAGTTGGCTTCCCAGCCCAGCACACCGTAGGGATGGATGGCGCCTTCGTCGAGGGGGTTCATGAGCTCCTTGACGGGCGCTACGTAAAGGAGTGCGATGATGAAATAATCAATCTCCTCGATTCCCAGGGGCTACTTTACAGGGAGCACGAATATACTCACGACTATCCGCATTGCTGGAGGACTGACCACCCACTGCTATACTACGCGATGGACAGCTGGTTCGTCAGGATGACTGCCGTTAGGGACCAGATTTTGTCACACAACGCTAGTGTGGAATGGGCTCCCGATTGGACAGGGACCAAGAGGATGGGGGAATGGCTGTCCAACATCAAGGACTGGGCAATCAGCCGTGAGCGCTACTGGGGTACTCCCATCCCTGTCTGGATATGCCCAGATTGCGGAGAGGAGCACTGCGTGGGCAGCATAGATGAGATGAAGTCGATGAAGACAGAGTCCTCACCACTGCCTCCAGAGCTTCACAGACCCTATGTCGATGAAGTCAGGTTATGTTGCACATCTGCGGAATGCTCTGGAGAGATGGTTAGGGAGCCCTATGTCATGGACTGCTGGTTCGACTCGGGCTGTGCATCTTTCGCCCAATGGCACTATCCCTTCGAGAATGAGGACCTCTTTTCAGGCTCTTTCCCAGTCGACTATATCTGTGAGGCCGTCGACCAAACCAGAGGTTGGTTCTATTCGCTGCTGGCTGTTGGGACAGCTGTATTTGACGAGCCCTGTTTCAGACGCTGCCTTTCACTTGGGCATATCCTGGACAAGGAAGGCAAGAAAATGAGCAAGTCCAGGGGCAACGTAGTCAATCCGTGGGATCACTTCAACAAGGAAGGTGCAGATTCGATAAGATGGTACATGACGACTCAGAGTGCCCCATGGTCACCTACTAACTTCGATCCGAATGGAGTGAGGGAGTCATACGCAAAGATGTTCCTGACCTTGTGGAACGTATACCGATTCCACGCCGACTATGCTTCACTGGACGGCTTCAACCCAGAGGACGAATCTGGTTTTGTTGATTATTCCGACAGAAGCCCACTAGATAGGTGGATTCTATCCAAGGTCACTCAGATGGCAGACGAATTCCATCAACACTTCGTGTCATGGGATTTCCACAAGGCTGGAAGAGGGTTGGAGGATTTCGTTGTAAATGACCTCTCAAACTGGTACGTCCGGAGGTCCAGGAGGAGACTGTGGGAGGAGTCCGACAGCAATGACAAGAGGGCATGCCAACACACCTTGCACGAAGTACTACTGATAGTTTGCAGGCTAATGGCACCAGTATCTCCTTTCATCCCCGATGAGATTCACAGAGGTCTGACAGGAAGCTCGGTCCACTTGGCAGATTGGCCGGTTGGATCAGCACTCGTCGATCGTGTTCTCCCCCCTCGTGACTTCGGAATCGAACAGGAGATGTCACTGGTTCGATCCCTTGCCGAGGCTGGTAGGAGGATCCGAGTCGAGTCCAACCGTAGGCAACGACTGCCCTGTCAAACCGGATGGATCGTAGGGGGGCCAGACATATCTAGATTCAACGAAATCCTAGCAGAGGAACTCAATGTCGAGGTCCTTACTACTGAAGCTGATTTGGATGCCTTCCAGAAGATAGTCCTAGAGCCGAATAGGAGGGTCCTGGGATCGAAGTGCCGATCTGATCTCCCTTCCGTCCTGGCTCAATTGGATTTAGCCGAACCCGAGGAACTTCTTCTGGAGATTGAGGCAGGAATTGCCGCTCTCGCTGGTTATGAGATTACAATGGACGACATAGAGATAAGGAGGGTGGAGAAGGAGGGTTTCGCCGCACACACCCTCTCTTTTGATGAGGGAGATGTTTCGATAGTCCTCGACATGCACACCGATTTGAATCTACTCTCAAAGGGTCTGGCAAGGGATATTACTCGAAGGGTTCAAGCCAAGCGTAAGGAAATGGACCTCCAAGTTGAGTCCTCGATTACGCTCTCGGTGTGGATCGATGGGATTGAATTAGAAAAAGGCGATTGGAAGCATGTTATCACAGAGACAAGGGCAGGCGAGCACTCGTTGAACGAGGGAAAACCCTCTGCAGATGCAGACACCTTCGAGATCGACGGAACTACCGTGTCGTTCCACATTGAGTGAATAGTCCCTATTCCATGAGATAAGACTCTGGAATCAACATCTCGACCCCGAACAGGGGATCAGGGTCAGTAGAATCGTGGTATGCGATGAACGATCCGCCATCGGGAAGAATTCCCATGCTGGCAAAGTCGAATCGAATGTCATTCCCCGCTCCCGAGGTCGAGTCTAGGTCTCCCTGGCCTAGGTAGGTTAGCATGTCCGGCTCAATGCTCTGGGAGAAATCCCGGACGTGGTAGGCGACGTCTACGTCGGGACCTTCCGCGCTCTGGAATCTCACATTCAGAACGAAAAGATCGTGCACCCCGCTGGAGTGGAACTCCCACTCCTCTATCTCCGTGGCCTTTTCGGACAGGTTGTAGGTAAGATTCACCCAAGTCTCCCCACCGTCCCATGACAGCATGTGCATCAGAGAGCTCTGACCAGCGCTGACGCAGTGGAGGGCGGTAGAGGAATCGAAAGAGCAGTACTGCGAGGGTAAAGAGGAGCCATTCTGGGTAACGCCCGTCCACCAGTTTAGGGATGTGTCCAAGTAGGCATCTCTCCCGTCAATGAAGTAGCTTGGGAAGTAAAGGCCTCCAGATGGAACAGGGAAGGCCCTCATCTCCTTGTGTGGTTTGGTAAAGTCCCATTCCTGCCCCAGGCTCTCGGGATTCAGGTTTACCTCCATAACATCGAGATTCTCGTCTCTGTCCGGGAATCCGAAGTAGTCGTAGTTCAGCCCATCCGTCGAGAGCTGTCCGCCGATGTTCTGGACCTGGTGCCAGAAGTTGGAAATTACCAGACTTGCCCAGGGGCCATTTCCGTACAAGCCTCCGTTGATAGGGCCAATTACCTCTACTTGCCAAGAACGGTCATAGAAGGGCTCAGGAGTTCTGTTGAAGCACCAGCTCCATTCTGCATCCTCAGCATCGTAGAAGAATGCATAGAACTGGTCTACTCCGCTTGAGCTCGGATAGGGGAACCAACCCATAGAGATGAGATCCCCGTTCGTCGCCTGGACGATGCTCCCCTCACCCAGGCCCTCCTGTCCAGGGACAGTTGGCTTGGGTTCCATGCAGCCAATCTGCGAGAATACTGAAGGCCGGTACTCCTGCCATGTTAGCCCCCTGTCCTCTGACCAGGTGGGGTACTCTCCTCCGAAGTTGAGGATCCAACCTTCCTTGGTCGCCGCCAGATAGTGCTCGCAGCAGTTCCCCCCATGCTCGTTTCCGAAGACAGCCCATGTTGCGTTCCCCCACGTCTGGTTATCCACTGGGTCAGCCACTACGAAGTCACGTGGATCTTCGTGGCCACTCGGGTCGATCAGGAGAAAATCGCTATCCCAGTCGGACCAATCTTCTCCAGCACGTGCTTCGTTGATCGAATCCAGGCATCCAGGAATGACGAACATCAGTGCCATAGCGAGGGTGGCAATGGGGCGACTAGGTTCTGATGAGAGCACGTACTGCCGTAATGGTGGTATTATATCGCACTTTCACAGAATTGATCCCTACTCAATCCTCCAGGTGGCCCCTTCAGAGCCATCCTCGACGATAACCCCCATCATTGCTAACTCGTCTCGAATCTCATCAGCACGACCCCAGTCCTTAGAACTCCTGGCCTCATCCCTCTCGGCGAGCAACCTCTCAACTTTGGGTGCGACTTCACTCCTCTCAGACTCATGACTGTCCACTCTAGCAAGTACCTCTCCTTCGGTTGGAAGTAATCCGAGCACATCTCCTGCAAATTCTGAGATCCAACCTACAGCACCTGAGATCTCTCCTTCCTCTGCTCCTGAAATTAGCAGTCCCCGAAGCCACTTGGCTACAGTTTGCACCTCAACTATGGCAATTCTGGTGTTGAAGTCGTCATTCATCCCGTCCTCAAATCTCTTCGCCGCTTCTACTAGTTCTGGGTATTCTCCCCACTCCCCACTTCCATGTTTCGACAAACCCTCACCGTAGCAGGTGACAATTCGAATATGATGGGTCTCAGAGTCGTCAATCATGACTTGGTTGAAATCGACAGGCTGCCGGTATGGCGCATTTATCAGAGTGTACCTTAGGACAAGCGGATCCACCTTCTCCAAAGCCTCCGAGATGGTCCAGAAATTACCCAGGGACTTACTCATCTTCTCCCCATCAATGTTGATCATTCCATTGTGAATCCAGTACTGGACTACTGGATCGTGCCCAAGACAGCACTCGGACTGGAAAATCTCCGCCTCATGATGTGGGAAAATTAGATCAGAACCACCGCCATGAATGTCGAACCTCTCCCCAAGATGCTTGAGAGACATCGCAGAGCACTCGATGTGCCATCCCGGCCTCCCCTCACCCCATGGGCTTTCCCAGGAAGGCTCACCAGGTTTGGCCATCTTCCACAAGGCGAAGTCTCGATGGTCCCTCTTGCCAGAACCTGTTTTGTCCACCCTCCCTCCAGCCCCAGACCTCACCATTTCCAGAGTTTGCCCAGTCAGTTGGCCGAACTTGTCCGGTGATGTGTCTATTTCGAAGTAAACCCCGTCTTCAGCCAGATATGCATGGCCCTTGTCCATCAGAGTCTCAACCATCTCGATAATCTCCGGGATAGTCTCCGTGACCCTAGGATAAGCATCAGCCCTGATTACGTTCAGGGCATCCATCGAATCTAAATAATCGGAGATATTCCTATTCGCGACTTCCAGGAAGTCCACCCCCTCTTCATTGGCGACAGCGATAATCTTGTCATCTACATCAGTGAAGTTGGTGATGTAATTTACCTCGAAGCCACTCTTGCGAAGCCACCTCACAATGATGTCGAACGAGATTGCCTGCCTAGCATGCCCGATGTGACTCGGAGAATAGGGTGTAATTCCACATGCGTAAAGCCCAACCTTTCCTTTCTGGATTGTCACCAATTCCCTCTTTGCTCGAGAACGAGTGTCGAAAACCCTCAGTGCCATTGTCTATTGACGCGGCACTTCGGCCATCAACCCCTCGCTGCTTCCACGAGGGCAGAGAACAGTAAGTCATGCCCCTTGCGCTCGGGATGCCACTGGACTCCGATGCAGAACCGCTTGTCCTCCCTTTCTACCCCTTCTATCAGACCATCGTGCTCGGCCCTGGCTGAAATGGTCATGCCCCCTGCATCCGATACCCCTTGATGATGTAGGGAGTTAACCGTGAATGAATTGCCCATTATGCTGGCTAGCAACGAGTTCTCCTCTACAATGACTCCGTGCTCCGTGGATTCTCCAGCGAAACCACCATGACCCTCGAAACCAGGTGTCGTGTCAAGGTGCTGGTGCATTCCCCCTCCATGGGCAACGCTGAGGATCTGCATCCCCCTGCAAATTCCAAGAAGGGGCATGTCCCTGTGAAGTGCTTCTTTGATGAGGCCCATTTCGGAATAATCCTGCTCCGGGTAGAACTCAGTCGTCATAGAGCCGGGCTCCTCGTTGTAGCTTGCGGGAGAGATGTCAGGGCCCCCAGAAACTATCAGACCATCAATGGACCCTAGTAGAATTGTCATGTCACCAGCTGGGGGGATGATTAGAGGTACTCCTCCGGCCTTGGTGACCATTGAGATGTATGCGGAGGGCAAGATTGCTGCGTTCCTTTTCCAATTCCCATAGGCAGCATCCTTGATGAAACAGGTGATGCCAATCACCGGCTTCATCCAACCACCATCGACTCTCGTTGTTTTCGGGCATGCCTGAATGACAGGATTCCCACGATCGTAAACGAGACCCCAACCTGCAGAAGCAGTAGGTGAGAGACGATTGCCAACCACGACATGCCCCCGAATCCAGTTACTATCCTTGCCCCTCCAATTGCCATAACCAAAGAAACCAACATGCAAGCATGCATGTAGTGGTGCCTGTTGGGGGCATTTACCTCGGAAAGAAACCCAAGTAGAAACATTGGCAAGCCCATGAATGCAGGAATTAGAGCAGTAATTGAGGGGGGGTCTGAGCTTTGGATAAAGTAGGCTATCACCCCCCATGCAGATAGCATTGCCCCATTCAGAATGGCAATTCTTGGGACGGTCATCCCGAACAGGCAGAATTCCTCGCTCATAGACCAATCCCGGAATTAGCGATTAATGATTGTCTCCCCTAGTGATTCTGACGTTGCAAGCATGATAGACTCAATTGACGTTAACGATATTTTCCTGGATTTCATTGTCCTTCGCAACTATCTGTTCCCAGAGTATCTCCGCCACGTCCTTGACATCCATCTCAGAACCAACTGCATCTAAGCCGTCTTTCACCATTATTGAACAGAATGGACATCCCACTGCAACAGTGTCGCAACCGGTCTCGGACAACTCCTTGGCCCGAATCACGTTGACGCGCTTGTCAGCATCTTCTTCCATCCACATCTGAGCACCACCGGCTCCACAGCAGAACGAATCACGACCATTTTTCTCTGTCTCAACATCAACTCCTCCGATTACATCCCTCGGCTCATCAATGATGCCCCCGATCCTCCCTAGGTAGCAGGGATCGTGAAAAGTAATACTCTGACCATTCTTCTCCACCTGAGGTAACCTGTCCTCCTCTTGCAATTTGGCCAATATCTCGGTATGGTGGAATACCTCCAATTCATCTCCGCCATAATCGGCGTATTCTTTCCCTAGGGTGTGGAAGCAGTGGGGACATGAGGCGATAATCCTCTTGACACCCAACTCCTGGAATGTCATCATGTTGGTCTCTGCAAGCATTTGGAACAGATATTCGTTCCCTGCCCTGCGCGCTGGATCGCCAGAGCACCCCTCTTGCATGCCGAGGATTCCTACATCAAGCCCAGCTTCCTTCAGAAGAGAAATGGTGGATCTTGCAACCTTCTGATTTCTCTCATCGAAGCTTGCCGCACATCCAACGAAGTAGATGTACTCCGCCGGTTCACCAATCTTTACATCTAGATCAGCGGCCCAGTCGGCCCTCTCGTGCTCCCCAAAACCGTATGGATTAGATGCGGACTCAATGTTCCCCATGGCGGTATTGAGGATTTCAGGGTATTCCATTGTCTCCATCATAGCATTCCTTCGCAGATCAGTTAGCTTTGGGACGTGCTCGATGTAGAGTGGGCAAACGTCTACACAAGCATTGCAGGTCGTGCAAGCCCATACCGCTTCGTCTGTAATCCGCTGCATCATTGTCTCTTCCGGTGTTTCGCCAGACAGAAGCAGGGGGGCGTGCTCATTTGCATAGTCCCTAACATCGTGGATTACTTGCATAGGATTGAGTCCTTTCCCTGATGCATAAGCAGGGCAAACATCCTGGCATCTTGCACAGGACGTGCATGACCAACCGTCAATTAGCTGCCTCCATGTGTATTGGGTGTAACTACTCACGCCGAAGGAGTCGATATCCAAGTCCTCGAGCGGAACAGCCTGTCCATCATCTCCCAT
>Ga0066836_10002098_pt1 | contig 10639 bp, 9 predicted proteins | sample ETNtaG_18_FD_71568 | JGI IMG/M metagenome (GOLD analysis project Ga0066836, IMG submission 71568) | Marine microbial and viral communities from oxygen minimum zone, Eastern Pacific Ocean - ETNP201302SV91 | ecosystem: Environmental > Aquatic > Marine > Oceanic | place: Pacific Ocean: Eastern...
ACCCTCTTTAATATCAGAAATAAAGATTTCTTTTATTTTAAAATCAAATTTTAAAGAAAAATTCATAAATAAATCATGAGTCATGGGTCTATTGGGGGTGACTTTCTCTATTTCCATAGCAATAGCCTGAGCTTCAAAAATCCCAATTATAATTGGAAGTCTTCTTTTTCCTTTTCTTTCTCCTAAAACCAAAGCAAATGAACCAGAATCAGACTTTCCAGATGATAAACCAAGTATTTCTAATTTGATTTTTTTTTCTTTATCCATTATTTTTTTCTAATAAACTAATAAGTTTTGGAACTATTTCAAATGCATCGCCCACTACTCCATAATCTGCTGAACTAAAAAAAGGTGCATCAGGGTCATTGTTTATTACAACAATTACTTTTGAATTACCAACACCAGCAAGGTGTTGAATAGCACCAGATATTCCAACTGCAATATATAATGAAGGAGATATTTTAATTCCAGTTTGTCCAACATGTTCATGATGAGGTCTCCAACCCATATCAGATACTGGCTTACTACAAGCGGTAGCAGCATTTAATAAAGAAGCTAACTTTTCAATATCATTCCAGTTTTCAGGCCCCTTCATTCCTCTGCCAGCAGAAACAACAACATCTGCTTCATTTAATGGAATTGAACCCGAAATATTTTTTTTGTCTAAAATCTTTAAAGAATCAAAATAAGAATTAGATTCATTTAATTCTAAAGGATCTAGAATTTTAATCGATTCAATATTTTTAGTTAATTGAACAGAACTCTTATTTATTAAAAATATTGAATTAGAATCAAATAGTATAAGATTTGAAAAAGCTTTACCACTAAAAATCGAAGTTTTTATCTTTAAATTATTCTTTTCTTTTTCAGGAACAGAATATATATTATTAATTATAGAAAAATTTAATATCACTGATAATCTACCCGCATATTGATGAGATAAATTAGATTTTGGAAAAACGATATAATTAATATTATATTTTTTAATAATTTCAGTTAATTGAAATACAACATCGTTATTTTGATTAAGTTGAATAAAAAACCTTGAACCATAAGTTCCAAGATGGTTTATTTCTTTTTCTTTTAGAGACATAGGAGAAAAAGAGTACACATTATCATCTAGTTTTTTTGCAAAACAAACTCCTTCTAAAGAACTTTTTTTAAGTTCTCCATTAGTAGATAATTCAACAATACATAAAACCGCCATATTTTATAAATTATATTACTTTTGAATCGTTTTTCAAATGATTAATCAATTCTTCTAAATTATCTTTGTCTATAATTTTAACAGACTCTTTTTGAGAAGGAAGACTAAAATCTAAATATTTAAATTCTGAATTATTTTGAATTGGTTCTATTACATTTAGAGGTTTAGATCTAGCTGACATAATACCTCTCATATTAGGAATCTTCCATTCTGCTATAGGTTCTTGACAACCTACTATTAAAGGAAGTTTAACTTCTAATTCTTCAACTCCTTCATCAACTTCTCTCATTAATTTAACTGTATCATTAATAATATCTAACTTCATTACTGGATTAATGCAGGGTATTTTTAAATTTTCACCTACCATATAATGTACTATCCCACCATTAAAGTCAATTGATTCTTTACCCATCATAATCAAATCATAAGAATTTAATTTAATAAAGTTGGATATTTGAAAAGCAACATGTTTGGAATTTATAGGATCATCATTAATTCTATAAGCATCATCTGCACCAATAGCTAAAGCTTTTCTTAAAACCACTTCAGTTTCAGCTTTACCTACATTTAAAACCGATATAGATGATCCTGTTTTTTCTTTAATTTCTACTGCTCTTGCTAAAGCATAATCATCGTAAGGACCAATAATGTATTGTACACCTTCAGAATTAAATTTAGTGTTGTTTTCTTTAAAAGAAATTTTAGATGTAGTATCAGGAACATATGAAATGCAAACTAATATTTTCATAATTATTAATTATTTAAAATGGATCAGTTTTATCAGTATCTAAATTCTTAATATTTGATTTACTCTTTAATGTAATTGACTCCGATGAATCAATATAATTTTTATCAACAAATTTTGCAAACCTCTCAACAAATTTTAATTTAATTTTTCCAGTAGGACCATTACGATTTTTTCTAAGTAAAAGTTCTGCAACACCAATAGTTGATTCCCCATCCTCATCTTCAGTTATATCATATTTTTCAGCTCTATAAATAAACATAACCATATCCGCATCTTGTTCTATTGAGCCTGATTCTCTCAAATCAGACAAAACAGGTCTTTTATCACCACCTCTAGTTTCTACTGCTCTACTCAATTGGGATAATGCAATTACTGGAATATTCAATTCTTTAGCAACAGCTTTTAATGACCTAGATATTGATGCAATTTCTTGTTCTCTGTTACCAGAAGTTCTTCCATATTCACTAGTCATTAATTGTAAATAATCAACTATAATACATTGAATATCATGCTGAGACTTTAATCTTCTGGCTTTTGCTCTTAACTCTAAGATACTTAAAGCAGGTGTATCGTCAATGAATATAGGTGCTTTTTGTAACAAATCTGTTTTATGTAATAATTGTTGCCACTCATAGTCTTTTAAATTTCCTTTTCTAATTTTATCGCTATCCAATTCTGCTTCTGAAGAAATTAATCTATTAACTAGTTGTAAAGAAGACATTTCTAAAGAAAATATACCCATAGGTAAATTATAATCTATTGATGCATTCCGAATTATTGAAAGAACAAGAGCTGTTTTACCCATAGAAGGCCTTCCAGCAATAATAACTAAATCAGATGGTTGCCAACCAGATGTTATATTATCTAAATCAATAAATCCAGATGGAACTCCAGTAATTCCATCTTTTTTTTCTTTTTTTGTTTCTAATTCATCAATGGCTTCCTTCATTAAATTTTGAACTTTTTTATAATTTTTTCTAATATGTGATTCTGAAACATCAAATAATGACTGTTCCGTTTGATCTAACAAATCAAATACATCCATAGTATCTTCATATGCATCCTTTTGAACTTTTGAAGAAATATTTATCAACTCTCTCTTTATTGACTGTTCTAAAATTATCCTTGAATGAAATTCAATATTAGATGCTGAATTTACTCTTGTAGTTAATTTAGTAACATAATATGATCCACCAACAATATCTAAAGTTCCATTTTTTTTTAGTTGATTTGTTACAGTTAATAGATCAATAGGTTGTGAGTTATTAAATAAATCAATAATTGCTTGATATATTTCTTTATGAGCATCTTTATAAAAATTATCAGGTTTTAAAATGTCAATTATATTTGTTAAAGCTTCTTTTTCTAACATTAAAGCCCCTAATACAGACTCTTCTAAATCCAAAGCTTGAGGTGGTAATTTCCCTAATTCTAAATTAGAAACTAATCCTAAATTTTTATTTTTTGAAAATGATTTTTTATAACCTAAATTTCCTTTATCCATCATATAAGTAAGTAATAAGCAAACGTAAATAAAAAACAAAAATTTGAAATAGAATTATAAAATAAATTTTCCATATGTTATCAACATTAAAAGAAAATTGATATTTACTTGTTACAGAATCAAATTAATTTATTTTAGTAAAATATTTATGATTACTTCAAAAAATATCCATTTTATATCAATCGGAGGTAGTGTAATGCACTCATTAGCTGTTAATTTAAAATTAAATGGAAATATAGTAACAGGATCTGATGATAAAATATATGATCCTAGTAAATCTATTTTAAAAAAATATGATTTATATCCTGCATCCATTGGTTATAGAAAAAAAAACATATCTAATAAATTAGATTTTGTTATAGTTGGGATGCATACAAAAATGAATAATGTAGAATTATTAGAAGCTAGGAAACTAAAATTAAAAATAATATCATTCCCAGAATTCATTAGAGAGTTTTCACAAAATAAACAAAGAATAGTTATAGCAGGAAGCCATGGTAAAAGTACAATTACATCAATGATTATGCATGTACTAAAATTTGCAAAAAAAGATTTTGACTATGTCGTCGGAGCTAAAGTAAATGGTTTTGAATTTAATATAAAATTATCAAATTCACCTACAATTATAATTGAAGGAGATGAGTATTTAAGTAGTCCATTAGATAAAAAACCTAAATTCTTAAATTATGATCATCATATAGTATTAATAAATGGCATATCATGGGATCATGCTAATGTTTTTCCAACATTAGATATTTACTTAGATCAATTTAAAAAATTGTTAAATAAAACAAGAAAAGGAGGAACTATTATAGTTTATGATGGAGATAAGGATATGAATAAAATTTTAATAGAACCTGAAGAAGGTAAATCAATAATAAAATATAATCATCATAAAAATTCTATCAAAAATGCCAAAACATTCTTAATTGCTGATAATAAAGAAATACCTGTTAATATTTTTGGAGATCATAATATGCAAAATATTTCTGGTGCACAGGCAGTTATTAAAGAACTTGGTGTTACAGAAAATATATTTTATCAAGCTATTAAAAGTTATAGAAATCCAAAAATAAGATTAGAAATTTTAAAAAATTTCAAAAATAGATTAGTTTTTAGAGATTTTGCTCATTCACCATCAAAAGTACTTTCAACAGTAAAAGCTGTAAAAAAACAATTTAAAAATAAACTGTCTTGTATTTTAGAACTACATACATTGAGTAGTCTAAATGAAAAATTTTTAAAAAATTATAAAAATACCCTAAATGACTCTGATAAAGCAATCTTATATTTCTCAAATAAAATAATAGCAGACAAATTCTCAGAAAAAAAAATGAGGAAAATTTTTAATAATGATAAATTAATATGTTGTAATACATTGGATAATTTAAAAAAAATTCTAAAACTAATCTTTATTGAAAACAATAATATTCTTCTAATGTCATCAGGAAATTTTGATAATTTAAAAATTAATAAACTTTTTAATCTTGTTAAAAATTAATAAACCTTTAGTTTTTTTTGATATTGAATCAACTGGATTAGATATAATAAATGATAAAATCATTGAAATTACTATCTTAAAAATTAATATTTCAGGTAAAAAAAACACCTTTACTTTTAGAATTAATCCAGGAATTCCTATACCGTTAGAAATTAGTAAAATTCATGGAATTTATGATAAGGATATTAAAAATTCACCTTCTTTTAAAAACGTTGGAAATGAAATAAAACAACTGATATATAAATGTGACTTAGTTGGATTTAATATTTTAAAATTTGATCTTCCAATTTTAATAGAAGAATTTAAAAATAATAAAATTAGCTTTTCAATAAATAATGTTAATATTATTGATGTTCAAAAATTATTTCATTTAATGGAAAAAAGAAATTTATCAGCTGCATACAAATTTTATTGTAATAAAACTCTAAAAAATTCTCATTCTTCATTCAATGATACTATGGCAACTTATGAAGTTTTTCTAAATCAATTAGAAAAATATAATAATCAAGAAGTTTTTGATTTAAAAGGAAATAAAATGGGAAAAGTGTCTAAAAATATAAATGAAATAAATAGTACTCTAAATAATAATATGATTGATTTAGAAGGAAGGTTTATAATGGATAATAACGTCCCAATATTTAATTTTGGAAAATACAAAGGCAAAAAAATAAATGAAATTTTAAAAACAAATCCTGAATATTTTAACTGGATTATAAAAGGAAAATTTTCAGATGATACTAAAAAGAAATTAATAAAAATTAAAAACGCTAAATAATTTTATTTTAGTTAATATTTAATCTATTATAATCTTTCTTTTTGTTTCATTTAAATACTCAATCTTAATTTTATTAACATCCGAAGGTAAAAAGTTTTGAATAATATTTGGCCATTCAATAAAACAGTAATTAGAAGAATCAAGGTATTCTTCAAAACCTATATCTAAAACTTCAATCTTATTTTTTATTCTGAAAAAATCAAAATGATAAATTAACTTGTTATCAAAAGTTAAATATTCATTTACAATAGAAAAAGTTGGGCTTTTAACTAAATCTTTTACTTTAAGAGTATTTGAAATATTTTTAATTAAAGTAGTTTTTCCTGCTCCTATTTCTCCTTCAAATGTGAATATATTGGATTTTTTCTTTGAATATTTAATTATTTTTTTTCCGATCGATTCTAAATCAAAAATATTATCTGAAATATATTCCATATTTAATTTTTTGGTTCTAATATAGAATAAGGAATAAACATTTCTTCTAAAGAAATACCTCCGTGCTGAAAACTATCTTTATAACTTTTAACATAGGAGTTATAATTATTAGGATAAACAAAAAACTTATTTTCATTTGCAAAAACATAACTCGAACTAATATTTTGTTTTGGAAGAAATAGTTTTTCTGGATCTCTTGTGAAAAAAAGATTTTTTTCGTTAAATGACAAATTCTTCCCAGACTTATATCTTAAATTACTATTAGTATTTCTATCACCCTTTATTTTAATTGGGTTTTTTACTCTTATTGTTCCATGATCTGTTGTTAAAACAATTTTATGATTATTATGAGACAAAAAATCCATCACCTTTTTAAATACTGAATGAGTAAACCAAGATAAGGTTAACGACCTATAAGATGATTCATCATAAGCTAAATTTTTTATCATTTCCATTTCAGTTCTAGCATGAGAAAGCATATCAACAAAATTAAATACAATTACATTTAGATTATTTTCTTTAAATGAAGGTAAATTTCTTAATAATTTTTTTCCATCATCATGGTTAATAATTTTTGAATAAGAAAACTTAATATCAATATTTTCTCTTTTTAGATTTCTTTTTAATAACTCATACTCATTATTATTTTTGCCAGATAAATTGTTTCCTTCACCAACCCATAAATCCTTTTCTATATTAGACAATTCTATTGGTAGTAAACTTGAAAAAATTGAATTTCTTGAATACTCTGTTGTAGTTGGTAAAATGGAACAATATATTCCTTCATTTTGTATCAAAAAAGATTCTAAAATCATTGGCTTAAGTACTAACCATTGATCTAATCTTAAGTTGTCTATTAAAATAAAAAAAACCTTTTCTTTATTTAGCTTTGGGAAAACTAATTCCTTCATAATATTATTAGACATTAAAGGAGAATCTTTAAAAGAATTTGATAGCCAGGATTGATAATTTTTTTTTATAAACTCAAAAAAATAATAATTTGCTTCATCCTTCAAATGTTTAATTGTTGAAAATAAATTTTCATCTGAATATTTATCTAGTTCAATTTCCCATAAGGTAATTTTTTTATATAGTTGGACCCATTCATGATATGTTATGTTTTTATTTATGGAATTTGAAATATCAGAAAAAACGTTTGTAAATCTTGATTTTAAATTTTCTGAAACAATTTTATTGTTTTCTAGAACTCTTTTTATTGATATAAAAATTTGATTTGGATTTAAGGGTTTGATTAAATAATCAGAAATCTTATTACCTATAGCTTCATTCATAATATTTTCTTCTTCATTTTTTGTGATCATAATAACTGGTAAAAAAGAATTAATTTTATTTATTTCACTTAAAACTCCAATACCTGTAAGGCCAGGCATATTTTCATCAAGTAAGATTATATCTACTTTTTTATCAATTTTAATATGATCTAAAAGAGAAAATGGATTATTAAAAGTTTTAACATCAAAACCTTTATCTTTCAAAAAAAGGACATACGGTTTTAAAAGTTCAATTTCATCATCAACCCACAAAATCCTATATCTTTGCATTGCTTTTAATTATTTTTATAAAACTATAGAAAAAGATTAAGATATATAATGAAGGATATTCATTTTTCTGTTGAGGAAATATCAAAAATTGTAAATGGAGATATTATTGGAAACAAAAATATATCCATTAATAAACTTACATCTATTGAAAATGCGAAAAATGGAGATTTATCAGTGGTCCATACTGATGGATATTTAAAATATATTGCAAAATCAAAAGCATCTGCAATTATTATTGATAAAAAATTAAAAATTCCAAAAGAAAGAAACAATCTATCTTATATTATTGTAGATAATGCATACTTGACTTTTTGTATACTATTAGAAAAATTTTATGAAATAGATAAATTTTCAAGATCTGGAGTTGAAAAACCAAGCTTTATTCATGATTCAACTAAATTCAAAGATGGTTTTTATCTAGGTGCATTTTCTTATGTAGATTCTAATTGTAATATAGATAAGAATGTTAAAATATATCCAAATTCATATCTAGGTGAAAATGTTTCAATTGGAAAAAATACTTTAATATATCCTGGGGTTACAATTAATAATAATTCAAAAATTGGATCTAATTGTACAATTCATTCTGGAGCTATTATTGGAAGTGATGGTTTTGGATTCTTACCAGATGCAGATGGTTCATATAAAAGAATTCCTCAAGTTGGAGATGTGATAATTAAAAATAATGTAAATATTGGATCAAATACAGTTATTGATAAAGCAACGCTTGAATCAACTATAATTAATGAAGGATCAAAACTTGATAATTTAATACAAATAGGTCACAATGTAGAAATTGGGAAAAATACAGTTATAGCTGCTCAATCAGGAATATCAGGTTCAACAAAAGTTGGTAAAAATAGTTTATTTGGAGGTCAAGTTGGTGTGATTGGACATCTTAATCTTGGAGATAACATAAAATATGCTGCTCAATCGGGTGTATCGAAAAATATAAAAAGTAATGAAACAGTTTTTGGATCACCTGCAATAAATAGAAGAAAATATATTCAATCTTATTCAATTTTTAAAAAACTTCCTGAGGTAGAAAAAAGAATTAAAGAAATAGAAAAAAAATTATTAAAATTGCAGAAATTATCTTTATAAATACAGAATAATTTTAATGAAAAATTTTCAACAAACTATTAATAAAAATTCAACAATTTCAGGTGTTGGACTTCACACAGGGATTATTTCAAATGTTACTTTTAAACCAGCAAAAGTAAATCATGGAATAGTTTTTCAAAGAATTGATCTTAAAAATAAACCTACCATTAAAGCAGATGTTGATAATGTTACTGATGTTTCAAGGGGAACTACTCTTCAAGAAAATAATGCAAAAATAAGTACTATTGAACATATTTTAGCTGCTATAGCAGGTTTAGAAATCGATAATATATTAATTGAGGTTGATAATCCAGAAATTCCAATAATGGATGGAAGTTCAATTCAATTTATAGAATCACTAGAAAAAGCAGGTATTAAAGAACAAAATGCTTATAAAACATATTTTGAAATTAAAGAAAATATATTTTATAACGATAAAAAAAATAATGTCGAAATAGCAATTTATCCTCATAATGAATTCAGAGCTACTGTCATGGTCGACTACAACTCACCAGTTCTAGGAAGTCAACATTATACATTAAATGAATTGTCTAAGTTTAAAAATGAAGTTGCTAATTCTAGAACTTTTTGTTTTTTACATGAAGTTGAAGAATTATTTAAAAAAAACTTAATCAAAGGTGGAGATTTAAATAATGCTATCGTTATTGTAGATAAAGTAATTAGTGAAAATAAACTGAATAAATTATCAAAATTATTAGGCAAAAAAAAAGTTAAAGTAAAAAAAGAGGGAATACTAAATAATGTAAAACTTATATATCACAATGAACCTGCTAGACACAAGCTTCTCGATGTTTTAGGTGATATAACTTTGTTAGGAAGACCCATTAAAGGACACATAATTGCTGCTAGAACAGGTCATAAATCTAATGTAGAGTTTACAAAACTCCTAAAAAAAGTAATGGTTAAAAATGAGAATAAAAATATTAGTAAATATAATATTTATAGTAAACCAGTTTTTGACATAAATGATATAAAAAAAATATTAATTCATAGGTATCCATTTTTATTGGTTGATAAAATTTTATATATAGATGATACAAAAATCGTTGGAATAAAAAATGTAACATTTAACGAATCCTTTTTTCAAGGACATTTTCCAGATAATCCAATTATGCCTGGTGTTTTAATGATTGAAGCGATGGGTCAAGTTGGAGGAGTTTTAGTTTTAAAATCGGTTAAATCAAATTTAAAAAAAAATATTCTTTACTTTGTTGGTTTAGAAAACTTTAGATTTAGAAAAAGAGTTATACCAGGAGATGTATTGATTATGCAAATGGAATTTATTGTTCCAATTAAAAGAGGGGTTGCTAAAATGAAAGGAGAAGTATATGTAGGTGATGAATTAGTATGTGAGGGTATTTTAACTGCTATAGTAGGAAAAAAATGATCAAGACAAATAATTTTATTAATGAAAAAGCTATAATTGGAAAATCTGTAAAAATTGAACCATTTAGTTTTATTGATGAGAATGTTATCATTGGAGATAATTGTTGGATAGGAAATAATGTAACCATTTATTCTGGAGCAAGAATTGGTAATAATATAAAAATTTTCCCTGGAGCTGTCATTTCAGCTATTCCTCAAGATATGAAATTTGATGGTGAAGAAACTGTAGTTGAAATTGGTGATAATACAACAATAAGAGAATGTGCTACTATCAATAGAGGAACAATAGATACAAATAAAACTATAATAGAAAATGATTGTTTGATAATGGCTTATGTTCATATAGCACATGATTGTATAGTAAAAAATAACTCTATTCTAGTTAATGCAGTTCAA
>Ga0066836_10002099_pt1 | contig 10636 bp, 9 predicted proteins | sample ETNtaG_18_FD_71568 | JGI IMG/M metagenome (GOLD analysis project Ga0066836, IMG submission 71568) | Marine microbial and viral communities from oxygen minimum zone, Eastern Pacific Ocean - ETNP201302SV91 | ecosystem: Environmental > Aquatic > Marine > Oceanic | place: Pacific Ocean: Eastern...
ACATTATCGCGGACCTTGATAAAGGATTTGCTGCCGCTAACGGATAATAAAACGATATGTAAAGTTTGCTGGGGCAGCGAAATGCTGCTCCAGCATTGCTCTGCGCTTGCACAAAAGTTGCCAGAGACGGCTCAATAATTTCCCGAGAGAAAGAACTAGATTGACTGACTCTTTACTCTGGGCGAAGTAATTCTAGAATCACGTAAGCTAAACAAATTACTGACGTAATAGCAATAGTGTTCCCTGGGCCAAAGTTCAACCCTTTAGAACTTGCAAGTAGCCCCATAATCAGAGTTCCAACGGGGACGAGACCCGCCCATGCGATTTGGAACAAAGACATCACTCGACCGCGGAACTCCTCAGCTACGAGTTCTTGAACCACGACTTGAAGTGTTGTAAATGAAGCCATATAGAAGAATCCCACAAGTATTTGGATGAGCATAGCAATACCGAAATCTGTGACTCTGGAGAAAATAAGAAGCAGCATGCAATAGGGAGTAGCGAATAAAGCCCCTCTTTGAAGGCTTGATTTAGCCGTGAAACTCCCAGCTGCCAATGCTCCGATTAATGCTCCGAAACCAGTGGCTACCCCGAGCCAAGCGAAATCACTGCTAGCTCTTCCAAGATTATTTGCCGTAAACGAAGGAGATAACGCAACATGCGAGACCCCAAAGACAGAAATAAAACCAACAAGTAATAGTGCCCGCCAAGCTTCTGCTTTCTCCTTCGCATGGGCAACCCCATCAGTTATGCTTTGAAAAATCGGGGTAGGAGTGGGGTCTAAATCATATGGGAAAAGAGTAATCCCAGCAGCTATAAGTAAGGCTAAGGCAGCACAAACTCCGTAGAGTGACCAGGATACTTCATACAAATTATTGCTTATTAAAGGTGCGCATAGTGCGGGCCCAAGAACTCGACTTGCATTTGAAGCCATTGCTTGCAAAGAAATTGCACTGGGTAAGTCATCATGGGGAACAGTATTAGCAGTAACAGCTTGGACTACCGGCCCCAGGACAGCCATGACGATTCCAATTAAAAAAGAAGTCGAAAGGAGAACTATCGGAGAAATCGCATCGGCAACTACCAGCCCTACCTGAATGCATGAAACAAGAATCAGGGCAGCGTACGTTGAAAGCAGAAGTTTCTTTCTGTCTAATCGATCAGCGAGGAGTCCGCCTACAGGACCGAACGCCAGTACTGGAAGAAAAGTAACTACGAATAGTAATGAAACCCAGAGTTCGTCGTTAGTTAGGTCAGCCATAAGCGCCTGATAGGAAATATGAGAGAACCAAAATCCCAGTTGGGAGGCTATGGAGCCAACATAGAAACGACGGAACTCCTTATGAGAAAAAGCTCGAAAAGCTGAATATCTTTCGCTTTTTTCGCTGATGTCCATCATTCAACCATAGTAAATGGGAAAGGTATTCTATGGTTCTTCAATAATCAGTTCAGCAAAGAGAAATAGTCCAGAAGATCCTTACAACGACAGCATTAAACCAAATTGGGGTATTAGTCTGATTAAATGGGTTTTTATAAAAAGCTAAGAGGACTTGCGATCGCTCTAGTCATAGTCACGATGATCACTGCTTGTTCTGATCCTGTGATACCCCTTGTCGCACCGCCACCAGAACCTACACCTATTCAGACTCTAGCCACTGCCCCCGAACCCATACCCGGAGAAGAGACATCCGAACCCCAAGAACGAGGCACAACAGAGACAACTATCCGTATCGCCGTTATTGCTGATGGCCCAAATGAATCTTTTAACGACGGAGAATCAATCAGCGTTTGGCAGTCAGTTGAAGCATGGGCTGAATCGCTAAATCGTTCTACAAAACTTGCTGGACGTGAAATCATCGTGGAACGAGTCAATTCTGCGATCTTTAGACATGTTGAAGCAATAGATTTTGTTTGTGAAGGGGACTTTTTCGCAATAGTTGGTTCGTTTGCTATCAATGATGCTGATGGGCTTGAACGGCTGTTGTCACAGGATTGTTCTTTGCCTGATTTTCCCGCCAATGTTTTTTCACTTAAACGGCTTTATTCGGGTGTTACCTTCCAATCAAACCCGATTGGGGCAATCACAACCAATGCCGGATGGGCAACATATTTTGTGGAAACAGCTCAGGCTTCTAGTCAGAAGGCAGCTACTTTGCTGCCGGAACTCACGTCAACTGTCCTAGGAGGCGAGCGGCTAATTGAGTCCGCTACAGCAAAAGGTTTTAAATTCATTCATAGCCCCATTTATGAAATAGAGAGTGATTTCAGTAAAGAAACGGAAGATTTAATTGAATCAAATAGCCAGTCTTTAGTCTGGGGAAATAGCGGAAGCCAGTTAACTAGATTTCTGAATACGGTCATTGAATACGATCCTGAATTTTCCTTTGAATTTATTTCCTGTGGCCAGCCGTGCTACAACCCAGACTGGGTTCAAGAGGTAGGACCCCTTGGGCAAGGAATCTCTATATGGTTACCTCACCTACCGATAGAAGAAGCTGAATTAAACGACGAACTATTGCGCTACCTATTTTTCATGAATCTGACACATGGAACTGATGCGAAACCCACAGCAGCTGGTATAGCTGCATGGAGTTCGGCCTTGCTTTTTGAAGAAGCAGTTTCTCGAGCAGTGGGGACAGGCTCAGCAGCATACCGGCCAGAAAGCTTAACGCGCCAAAGCGTCATCGAAGCAGCGAATAGTATCACTTTCTGGGATGCTGCTGGATTACACGGAATTTCTAACCCAGCAGAAGGCATACCTTCCCCATGTTTCGTCATCATGACATTAAATGATGGTTTATGGGAAAGGACATCTCCTCAAAGACCTGGAGAGCTTAACTGCGAAGATGAAAATCTCGCAGTCCTTGAAGCAACAGCAGATCTTGAAACGATAGAAGGAAATAGCCGTAGCCCTGAATAATGCTGAGACTTAGAAAATATTACCCAAACTTTGGAGCCGCAAAAGCAGGAATCCCAGTATCTTCGTCAGAGAACAACTCACTCTTTCTTGCATTGATTTCATCCATGGTCCATCGCTGGTTTTCAAGTTGTATGTGATTGATGTGCGACCAGCTTCTCATCCACCAGATTCCGCTCCCTCCGACAATAAAGGCCTGCCCGTTTATATCTTGGGCTTCTTCAGTGCATAACCACACTACAAAAGGTGACACATTAGCCGGGTCGTAGACGTCGAAGGCTTCCGCATCTTCTGGGGCGGCCATAGATTGAATGTAGTCAGTCAAGCCGGTACGAGCTCGAGGGGCGACTACGTTGGTTGTAACTCCGTACTTAGATAGTTCTCTACCTAGCGTTAGGGAAAGCGTTAGGATTCCACCTTTTGCGGAAGCGTAATTAGATTGAGCAGGGCCACCAAATAGCCCTGATTCGCTCGTGGTGTGGATCATTCTTCGAGCGATTGTTTCTCCTGCTTTGGATTGGTTTCTCCAATACACTGCAGCTGCTCTAGCGCAGACGAAATGGCCTTTCAGGTGCACAGCGATGACTTCATCAAATTCTTGTTCTGTCATTGAAAAGCTCATTGCGTCACGCAGGATCCCAGCGTTATTAATGAGAATATGTAAATCGCCGAACTCGTTCTTTGCTGTTTCAACGAGTTCTTCTCCGGTATGCCATTCAGCGACGCTCCCGTTGTGGCTAACAGCTATTCCCCCAAGCTCGCGGATTTCTGAAGCCGTTTGTTCAGCGCTATCACTTAAATCATTAACGACGACACTTGCACCTTCTGAAGCGAGCAGGAGTGAGTGTTCTTTCCCCACTCCGCTTCCAGCTCCAGTAACGATTGCCACTTTCCCATCTAGTAGTCCCACAACGCCTCCATAGTGTTCTTTGTAGAAGCTTAGCTTTCAAAAGCCTAAGCCTAAAAGTAAAGCAATGTTTTCGTATACATGCATGGAGTAGGTAATCTCATTGAAAGGAGAATGCATGCTTGTAGATACGCATATACATCTCATCGGTTCAGATAAAGAAAAATTCCCGTTAAACCGTTTTTCCCATCCGGGTGATGAATGGATTGATTCGTCTCCTGACGCGAGTGAATATCTAACAATGATGAAAGAAGCAGGAGTAAGTAAAGCTTTGTTAGTTCAGCCGCATGCGGCTTATCAAACAGATAATCGTTATATATGTTCAGTGTCGTCAAAGTATCCAGAGATTATTCCAGTAGCTATCGTTAACCCTGCAGACCCTGATTGCCAGAAATCGATACGCCAACTAGCGAAGAATAATGTCAAAGGACTTAGATTATTTTCCATTCCAACTCCTGCCGAATCATGGATTGGGTCACCGGAAACGGCATGGCTTTGGGGGGAAGCTGAAAAGCAAGGTCTTGTAATCAGCGTTTGTGTTCTCCCAAGTGAAATTCAAGAAATCGGAAGATGTGCCAAGAATTATCCAGAGCAGGTTATCGTGGTTGACCATTGCGGCTTTGCGCCAATTCACGACGAAGCAAATCCAGCCACTCAACATCTTTTGGCTCTTTCCCAATTTCCGAATATTGTTTTAAAGGTCACAACGCTTGTTATTGACGATTGGGTTAATAACAAAGGTTCAGTTTCTAGCCTTTTCCCTTTCTTAGCGGGATCATTTGGTTCTGAACGTCTCGTGTGGGGTTCTGACTTTGCTCAAACGAAGGAACGGACGTACAAATCTTTAGTTGATTTAGGGCTCGCAGCTATGAAATCGCTTGGAACTAGTTCGGAAGCTCCAATGGCTTCTAACGCACAAAGATTGTGGGATCTAGACAAAGATTGACAGTTCGTTGCTTAAGTAACACTGCAAATTCAGAGTCTTTCAATGATCATGGCCATGCCTTGACCGCCACCAACGCACATTGTTTCTAAACCGAATTGTTTGTCAGAATCTTGCAAACTATTGATTAATGTCGTCATGATACGTGAGCCAGTCATTCCAAATGGGTGGCCAAGAGCAATAGCGCCACCGTTGATATTCAGTTGTTCTTCAATGTCAATTCCCAACGCATCTGCTGACCCGAGTACTTGTACGGCGAACGCTTCGTTAATCTCGACTAAGTCAATGTCACTCATTTGCATCCCAGCACGATCCAGTACTTGCCGGCAAGCGTCTATTGGCCCAAGTCCCATGATTTCTGGATTTAAAGCAGATACGCTGCTAGCGACAATTCGAGCGAGAGGTTGGATGCCTAGCTCTTTCGCCCGAGTGTCACTCATAACGACTACTGCTGCTGCTCCATCGTTTAATGGGCAGGCATTTCCAGCCGTGATCGTACCACCTGGTCTGAAGACTGGATTGAGTTGTGATACTCCCTCAAGTGTCGTTCCTTCACGAATTCCATCATCCGCTGAAACCACATTGCCATCAGGAAGAACGTAAGGTGTGATTTCTTGTTCGAAAAACCCGCGCTTCATGGCAGCTTCAGCCTTGTTTTGTGAGCGAACACCGAATTCATCTTGTCGTTCTCTTGATATTCCCAAAACCTCGGCGACATTTTCAGCTGTTTGACCCATTGCTATATAAACGTCAGGCAATCCATCGCTAGCCGACCAATCACCGCCTTCTCCACTGGTTCGTTCGGCACTTCTTTGTTCTGCGCTGCCAAAAATATCGTTGTGTGGTCCAGTGTCCGCGGCACCATTTATGTAACGGCTAACTGTTTCAACGCCACCAGCGACGAAACAATCACCTTCGTCAGCTTTGATCGCATGTGCAGCCATGCGGATAGTTTGAAGTGACGAAGAACAATAACGGTTTACGGTTACACCTGGAACTTGCATTTCATTCATGACAGCAATGATCCGACCAATGTTAAAGCCGCCTTCTCCGCCAGGCTGGCCGATCCCCCAAATGATGTCTTCAACTTCCGATGGGTCCAGACCATCAACTTTACTAAGGACGTCTTTCACTATAAAAGCTGACATATCATCTGGTCGCGCGTCAACAAGGCTTCCCTTTGAAGCACGTCCAATAGGTGTTCGAGCTGTTGCTACAATTACTGGTTCGGCCATTTCTTTCCCTCCACGTCTTTAAATCAGAGGCTACTCGCAGTTATGGGTGTATGTGAAGGTGAACTCTAATTAATCACGCCATCGCAGGGTTACGAGTATCCGTGCCTGACCGTAAGACAAGGCCTGGGCGTTCTTCAGTGAATTCGCCATTACGAACAATCTCTTTACCATTGCAGAACACATTGTTAATCCCACTCGCATCAGCAAATAACCTTGGGGCATCAAGAGGTAAATCATTTTTAATCGTGGTTGGATTTGAACCAATTTTGTTCTCGTCTAATACAACGAGATCGGCGTAAGCACCTTCTTTGATAACTCCTCGATTTTCTAACCCATATAAACCAGCAGGAACCTGAGTAAGCATATGAACGGCTTCCTCCAATTCAAGGAGATTCCTTTTCCTTACTGCTTCACCAAGCATGTATGTGGCGTAATTAGAGCTCAGGAAGAGATCAAGGTGTGCCCCAGCATCTGAGGCACCAATGACCGCACGCGGATCTCTCCATACTTCTAGCCTTGCTTCCCAATCGGAATCTGGTTCATCTGAAACAGGATTACCAAAAGAAGTTTCAAGGTCATCGGCTAAAGCTATATCGACGAGCGTGTCCCAAGGGCTTTTACCTAAACTCTCAGCTATTTCGTAGACAGTTTTCCCTATATAGCTAGCATTCTCCGGAGCTTTCGTATGGAAGATTGTTTTCGCTCCCCAATGTGCGACATTGCGAAGAGGGCTATCTTGTTGGGCGTACTCATCAAGTTCCCTGCGAGTCTCTGGATTTGTGAGAATTCTAATTTTTTCGCCTTTGTCCAAAAGGACGAATTTTTCCCATTCAGGGAGGGCGTCAAGGACAAAGCCGCCGATGAAGTTTAAGTGGAGTGCAAGGGTCATCGGGACGGTGAGAGCTATGACTTTCCCTCCATTTGAAGCTGCGAGATCCCCAGCTTCGAGTTTTTTCTTACCTTCTGTAAGCGTTCGCGCATTGATATTCAAGACATTCCAGTTCAATGGGCTATTTGCGGCAACAGACATATCACTCATCAATTCCATTGCCCATGGTTCAAATGGTCCTAAAGCCGGAATGAACTCTATTGAAGTCCCTTCAAATTCTGAAAGAACTTCACAAAGACCTATCATCTCATCTCGCTCTGCGTAACGGCTGGGAACCATATTCCCTAGTGGGTCATTATGCGTGCGTGACCATGATGAAGAGAATCCTATTCCTCCGGCATCCAAACCTTCTCGTAGCAACTCTTGCATCGCACTAAGCTCTTCTTTCGTCGCGGCTCTTTCAGTCGCAGCGACTCCCATAACTACCCTTCGTAAAGCGCTATGACCGATTTTGAACCCGGCGTTTATTGAGAGATCTCCTTCCATTGCTTCGAAATACTCCGCAGTGGTTTTCCAGTTCCATGGAACACCCTCTTGTAAGCATTCAAGAGGTATTCCTTCAACGCGCGAAAGCATCCGCATTAAATAATCACCTACCGCAGGGTCATCGCTAAGTGGAGCGATCGTGAAACCGCAGTTACCACCTATCACAGATGTGACTCCATGCAATGGGGAAGGGGAAAGTGTCCCATCCCAAAAAACTTGGGCATCTAGATGAGTATGAACGTCGACGAAGCCAGGGCAAACGACTTTTTCGGAAACGTCTAAACTCATTTGTGTTTCAACAGTATCAAGATTCCCTATGGCAGTTATGCGGTCATTAACTATGCCTATATCGTTCCGAAACCGTTTCGTTCCAGTGCCATCAATAACTTCTCCACCTTTGAGCACTACATCAAACATTGCTACCTTCCCTTCACAGAGATACGTTAGTTTATATCGTCCTTATTTCACAATGGGATCTATTGTGGGGTAGATGATTTTAGAAGGAGACAACGTGAGCAGAATTGATGTTGAACAAGATTGGACAATACTTATAGGTGGGGAACTCATCTCTACAGCAAATCATTATGAGATTATTGACCCGAATACGACAGAACTAGTTGGAAGAGCTCCCGAAGCTACAGTAGAACAAGCTCTCCAAGCTGCCGCAGCAGCTAAAGCTGCCCTTCCAGCATGGAAGGCACTTTCAATGGATGAACGGTGCGGTTATATCGCAAAGGCTGCTGATGCTCTTGAAGCTGCATGCCCTGATTGGGTTGACCTCGTTCAAGCAGAGACCGGGGCGACGATACGAGTAGCAAAAACGATGCAGGTTGCTGGAGCATTTATTGATCGTTTCCGGTACTACTCTCGTCCATTTGAAATGAATCAACCCTTAACTCCAGTTTATTCAGCAGCAAGTGCGTTAGCTCCAGAAGCGTTAATCACTGGAAATGTAATCCGTCAACCAGCCGGAGTCGTAGCTTGTATCACACCTTATAATTTCCCTCTAGTGAACGTGGCTGGGAAAATAGCCCCTGCGTTAGCAATGGGAAACACCGTGGTGATTAAGCCAGCTCCCCAGGATCCATTAGCAATCATCAAACTAGGCGAAGTCTTAAATTCAATTTTTCCACCCGGGGTTGTAAATGTCATTGTTGGCTCATCTCCGCAGATAGGCGAAGCCTTAGTGGATTCTCCTGATATCAACATGATCTCATTTACTGGGAGTTCTTCCGTCGGAGCCAAAATAATGGAAGGCGGAGGGAAAACCATGAAGCGGCTATTGATGGAACTTGGCGGGAAAGGAGCCCTAATAATGACAGAAGACTGCGATGTCCAGTCGGCTGTTGGGGGAATCGCTAGTGTCTGGGGGTTCCACAGCGGACAAATCTGCACAGCTCCAACAAGAGTTATTTGCCATAAAGATATTTATGACGATACGGTGCAAGCGCTTAAAGCGGTATCAGAATTCATGACTATCGGAGATGCTCGGGATGAAGCAACCCTTGTTGGCCCTGTCATCACTGAAATTCACAGAGATCGTGTAGAAGCATTTATCCAATCAGGACTTGATGATGGGGCAGAAATGATTGTTGGAGGAGAAAGACCAGACCGTGAAGGGTATTTCATAGCCCCAACTCTTCTAGCGGGATGCTCTCCAGAAATGCATGTAGTTCAAGAAGAGGCATTCGGCCCTGTCGTAGTTGTAATGCCCCACGAAGGAGATGAGCACGCAGTTGAGTTAGCAAACCAGAGCGATTACGGATTATTTAGTTATGTCTATTCTGGGAATACAACGCGTGCTTATGACATCGCAAAGAAATTGGAAACAGGGAATGTGGCCCTTAATAGCGTGGCCCCGCACATGTACGCACCTTTCGGTGGCTTTAAGATGTCGGGAGTGGGCCGTGACCGAGGCCGATGGGGTCTAGAAGCTTACAGTGAGGTTCAAGCAATTAATTGGCCAAGCTAAGGAAAAAACTAAGGAAATGAATAAGAATAGACTATTGTCATAGATACTTTATGAAAGAGGCATGAGTATGTTAGAACAAGGATCCCAAGCACCAAATTTTGTATCAAAGGACCAAAATGGAAGCAGTATTTCACTTTCGGATTTCCTAGGTAAATGGGTTGTTTTCTTTTGGTATCCCAAAGCATCTACTCCTGGTTGAGCGCTTGAAGGATCCGGGTTCCGTGTTAGAACCCAAGAATTTGAAAACGCTAATGCTGTTATTATCGGCGCTTCATTTGACTCTGTCAGTGCACAACTTGCATTTGCTCAGGAAGAAGATTTCCCTTTCGCACTCATTGCTGACGAGAGCAGAGAGGTTGGGAGCGCTTATTTCGCTGAAAGAACGCCAGAAATGAAATATCACGAATTCGGAATTCCGAGAAGAATCAGTTACCTCATAGATCCGCAGGGGACAGTGCATAAATCATATGATCTTGAAGAATCAGGAGCTGAACTTTCTGAACATGCCGACGAAGTTCTTCAAGATATTATTGCTGCTAGCTAAACAGCCTTCCTGCACACGTAGTAATTATTTCCAGCATCACCGTCCACGCGGGCAACTTCATCAACTGTGAAGCCAGCCGTGGTGAAGATCTCTCTAGCTTGTTGAGCTCCCCACATAGCCCCTAAACCTTCTCCGCCGTAAGCCAATGAAACTGACATGCAGTGCATGCAGGAGACTGTGTAGCCGAAAGTTCCAATTGGGTGATCTAAATTTTCTCCTAAATGGCTTGATGCACAGAGGTCAGCACATAACCAGAAACCATTAGGTTTTAAACTCTTAAAAATACCTGCAACCATCTCTCGAGGTTTTGCTTGATCATGGACAGCATCAAAAGTTGTTATGAAATCAAATTCTTCAGTTATCTGAAGGTCAGCAGCATCCTGTTGGCGAAAATCAACATTATTTAAACCCATTTCGTCTGCCTCTTCACGAGCCACGTTGATTGCTTCTTCTGAGAAGTCAATGCCAACGAAAGAACTAGCTGGGAAAGCGCTTCCCATAACATTTATTGCATGGCCGGAACCGCAACCTACATCCGCAACAACTATGCCACTTTCCAGTTTTTCAATAATGCCAGGAACCAGCGGCAGAACAGTTTTCACTAAGAGTGCATCAAATCGTGCAGCGCTCGCTTCAGCCATAATCTGATGGAATGTGGTGTATTCGCTATATGGAACACCACCGCCATTTCTGAAATGATCTACGATCTGATCCTCTACTTTCGCAAGCAGAGGAATGTATTG
>Ga0066836_10002100_pt1 | contig 10633 bp, 8 predicted proteins | sample ETNtaG_18_FD_71568 | JGI IMG/M metagenome (GOLD analysis project Ga0066836, IMG submission 71568) | Marine microbial and viral communities from oxygen minimum zone, Eastern Pacific Ocean - ETNP201302SV91 | ecosystem: Environmental > Aquatic > Marine > Oceanic | place: Pacific Ocean: Eastern...
GCCTGTTTGTGAGTTAATGCCAGGCTCACTCCCAACTCTTGGAAGGACTTATTTTTTAATTCAGCAATAATCTTTTGACTAACTGTTTGTTCTTCGCCATTTATTTTCTTTAATTGTGTGTTTAAAGAGTTGCTAAGTGAATTTCTATCTTCTATCTCGCTTCCTAATTCAGACACTAAAGATATCATTGCTTCTATTTCTATTTTTGCCAATTCAGAAATTTTTATTTCTTTTCCGTTTTTTAATAACTTGGTTTCAGGATCGTTTCCTTGATTTATAACTCTTTGGTGATTTTCTTTTATCTCTTTAAGTTCTTGATCAGTAATAGGAGGGCTGTCTTGAACCAATCCCAGTATAAGCATGAGATCTAAGAAGTTTATTTCTTCTTTGTCTATTCCAAGCGAACTAAAAGGATTTAAGTCTACGCACCTTACTTCTAAGTAATTTATGCCCTCGTGTTCAAGTACATTAACCGGTCTTTCTCCTGAAGGACAAACTCTTTTAGGCCTTATGGTGTTGTAGTATTCATTTTCTATTTGAATTATAGAAGTATTTAGTTGGACTCTTTCGTCATCTATAAACTCTCCAATATTTTCATAGGCCTTATGGGTCTTTTTTAAAGCCATCTTTAATCCTTCTATATATTCCTGAAGAGAATTAAAGCTAATTCTTAGCTCATCTTGGACTTTACTGATATAACCTAGATCTCCCATTCTAAGGGTGGTAGAAGATGGTTTTATTAGCTCCTCCTCATTCAAATTTTGAAAGTCGGATACATCCATTGAGGTAAAGTTTTTATTTATTGCAGGAGAGGCTCCATATAAATAAAAATAAAGCCACTCCAGCCTTTTAAAATTTCTGGCCATGCCTAGATAAGTTTCGTTTTTTAGAGCCTTAGTATCTTCTAAGTTTAATATCTCAAAAAACCTTTCAGGCAATGAGAAGTTATAGTGGATACCTGCTATGGCTTGCATTTTTTTCCCGTATCTTTTTGCTAGACCCCTTCTATAGATAGCTTTCATTAGGCCTGCATTAGAAGATCCGTAAGATCCTATTAAAATATCATCTTCATCTTTAATAGAAGGTGGCATACTAAAGGGCCACATTAGCTCTTCTTCTATTCCATTAATTACGAATGAGTGGATTTCATTTAGAAATCCTAAACAATCTTCAGGACTATCGAAAACAGGAGTAATTAGCTCTAACAATGACTCTGAGAAATCTGTTGTTAAGTAGGGATTAGTTAATGCTGATCCCAAAGATGCAGGGTGAGGTTTTTGTGAAATTAACCCTTCAGGAGATATTCTTAAACTTTCCTTTTCTATACCTCTTCTAATATTATTTAGCTCAACCAAAGCCCCCGAAGACTTAAGTTCCTTTACAGTAAAGGGCATATAAATTCTTAAGAAGCTTTTGGGCCAGCTTCTACAATCGATTCAGAGACATCAAATCGATTAAAGTTTTCTATAAACTCATTAATCAAGTTTTTTTCATAAACATGATATGAGTCCTTGTCTTCCCAGTTTTTTATTGGATTAAGGAGTCTAGTATCAACACCATCAACAACCAAAGGGACATCTAGGTTCATGCCTTCTATTTTTTCTGTTTCAGAACCCACCAGGCTTCCTGATTGAATGGCGCTAATAATTGATCTAGTCACCGGTATATCAAATCTCTTGCCAGTTCCGTAAGGGCCTCCAGTCCAACCAGTGTTAACTAAATAAACATTGCTATTAAACTCTTCTACTCGTTTCATGAGAAGGTCGGCATATACGCCTGCCTCTCTAGGAAAGAAAGGAGCACCATAACAAGTTGAGAAAGTAGTTTTAAAAGCTTCTGTTGAGCCCACTTCAGTAGAACCAATTGCTGCTGTGTAGCCGCTTAAGAAATGATAGGCCGCTGCCTCTTTAGAGAGCATAGATACAGGGGGGATAATTCCAGATAGATCACAGGTTAAAAAGATAACTGCATTAGGTTCTCCAGCGGAATTCTCATCTGCTCTTTTTTCTATATGTTCTCTTGGGTAGACCACTCTTGTATTTTCGGTAAGAGAAGAATCGCTGTAATCAGGTTCCTTGCTGTTTTGGTCAATTACAACATTCTCCATAACACTTCCGTGTTTTATAGCATTCCAGATCACAGGCTCATTCTTTTCTGAGAGGTCTATGCATTTTGCATAACACCCACCTTCAAAGTTAAAAACAGACCCAACACCCCAACCATGTTCATCATCTCCTATAAGCTTACGATCTGGATCAGCAGAAAGGGTTGTTTTCCCCGTTCCCGATAAACCAAAAAATAAACATACTTCTCCGCTTTCACTAACATTTGCAGCGCAGTGCATTGGCAGAACATCCTTTTCTGGCAATAGGAAGTTTTGGACAGAAAACATAGATTTTTTCATTTCACCTGCATATTGCATTCCAGCCAATAAAACTTTTTTATCACTAAAATTAATTATTACTGCACCATCACTATTTGTTCCGTCTCTGTCGGGCTGACAAATAAATTCTGGTGCACTCATAACAGTCCAGTGCTCCTTATTATTGGGATTATAAGAATCAGGCCTTATGAACATCTGGCAACCGAATAAATTGTGCCAAGCCCATTGGGTTCTAATCTCAACTGGAATATAGTGCTCTTCATGTTGTCCAACATGAAGATTTGATACAAAAATATCTTTATCATCTAGAAATTCTTCAACTCTCTTCCATAAGGAGTTAAATTTTTGTGAATCGAAAGGTCTATTTACTTCACCCCAGTCTACATCTGTTTTTGTAATTCCATCTTCAACAATAAATCTGTCTAAAGGACTTCTCCCTGTTCTCTTTCCTGTTTTCACTAAAAGAGCTCCATTCGCCGCTATTTCTCCCTCGCCACGATCAGTAGATTTTTTTACCAACTCATCTTGAGAAAGATTTAAGAAAATATTTGATGTCATGTTTGTGAGAATTTTAAAAGTGGCCAATTATAGCTATTAACTGTCCTCATGAGAACGAATATCATTTGAAAAATACAAAGAAAACAAAACATAAATTGCTGCAAAGATAAAAGCAATTAACAGCCACCCCGGAATACTAATACCTAAGAATTGCCACAAAATTTCTGCGCAGTTCCCATCACCTTGGATTGCCATAATTAAAACTTCAAAAATAGGGAGTGTGTCTAAAAGATAATTTATATCTGGAGCACAGCTAGGAACCAGGTGATCTGGAAGGCTTTGTAAGTAAAGCTGCCTTATAGAAAGGGAGGCGCCCATCACAATAGACAAAAGTGTAACAGACAGATAAGTTCTAAAGGCCTTCAGAGACATTTCTCTATGCAGTAATCCCAAGAAAGAAAGCCCAACAATAAAATAAATAGCTCCTCTTTGGAGATAGCAGAGCATACAAGGCTCAAGCCCCATATAGTTTTCCCAAAACAAAGCAGTGCCTATTCCAAATAAGCTGGCAAAAAAAGTAATGGCCATGACTCTTTTTCTAGAGTAAAAAATTAATTCCTTCATTGTCTTAATGTGCTTGGTCCCAATTATTCCCCATTCCCACATCAACTTCTAAGGAAATTTCTAATTCAGCTGCTTTTTCCATATTTTTTACTAAAAGTTCTTTTGTTTTATCGCAGTCAGATTCTAAGGTTTCTAGGATTAATTCGTCATGCACTTGAAGAATCATTTTTGCATCTAGTTTAGATTCTTCAAGGGCCCCATCAACAAGTATCATAGCCTTTTTCATTATGTCAGCGGCTGTACCTTGCACGGGAGCATTAATAGCAGCTCTTTCTGCAGCCTGCCTTCTAATAGCATTTCCTTGATTAATTTCTGGGAGATATAACCTTCTTCCATATAGAGTTTCAACATAGCCTCTTTTCTTAGCAAATTCTTTGGTTTTTTCCATAAACTCTCGAACCCCGGGGTATCTAGTGAAATAAATATCCATATATTCTGCAGCCAAGTTCCGACTAATTTTAAGCTGATTACTTAAACCAAATGCAGAGATGCCATAAATCAACCCAAAGTTAATTGCTTTAGCACTTCTTCTTTGGTCTTCATCAATCTCTTCAAGTGGAACTTCAAAAACTTCGCTCGCAGTTCTTGAGTGGATATCTTCTTTTTTGTTAAATGCTTCTATAAGACCCTTGTCTTTAGAAAGATGAGCCATAACTCTTAGTTCTATTTGAGAGTAATCGGCTGAAATAAGTTTATATCCTTTTTTTGATACAAAAGCTTGCCTAATTCTTCTTCCATCTTCAGTTCTAATTGGTATGTTTTGTAAGTTTGGGTCTGAAGAAGACAGTCTTCCAGTAGTGGTAACTGCCTGATGAAAAGAGGTATGAATTCTTCCGGTGTTTGAAGAGATCTGATTAGGGAGTTTATCTGTGTAAGTGCTCTTTAATTTACTTAAAGTCCTATGCTCTAAGATGATTTTTGGTAAATCATAACTTTGAGAAAGCTCTTGAAGGACATTTTCTGCTGTTGAAGGCTGGCCTCCTGGAGTTTTCTTAATAACAGGATAGCCCAGTTTTTCAAAAAATATTTCTTGAAGTTGCTTTGGTGAGCTAAGGTTAAACTCTTCTCCTGCAACCTCGTAAGCCATCTCTTCTAGTCTTTCTATCCTCTCTGAAAGATTTTTGGATTGAGCCTCTAAGACCTTCTTGTTTAAGAAGGTGCCTGCACTTTCAGTTTTTGAGAGAATCTTTATTAGAGGAATCTCTATTTCTTTTAAAAGGTTCTCTAAAGTGGGCTCTAGTTTTAATAGGGGCTCGAGCTTCTGAAAAAGTCTAAGAGTAATATCAGCGTCTTCAGAGGCATAATCAACAGCTTTAGACACTGGAACCTGGTCAAAAGTTATCTGCTTAGCGCCTTTTCCTGCAACCTCTTCGAACGAAATAGTTTTGTGATTTAGATAATACCTAGAAAGTGCATCAAGGTTGTGTCTTGTTGCAGTGCTATTAAGAACATAACTCATTAACATAGTGTCAGATTCTATGTTTTTTATATCAATGCCATAACGAGAAAGAATATTCATATCAAATTTAATATTTTGACCTATAAGTTTAGTTTTAGAGTCTTCTAGAACGGGCTTTAAGCTTTTAATGACAAAATCTAGATCAAGCTGATCTTGTCCTTCTTCAGCATGACTTAAAGGAATGTAGGCACCTTCTCCGAGCGCAGTAGAGATAGAAACCCCTACCAGATCAACATCCATATATTGAAGGCCATTGGTTTCTGTGTCTACGGACACAACGGGTGCTTTTTTAATCTTTTGAATTAATTTTTTTAATGAGCTCTCTGTATTGATCAACTCATAATTTGTAGGAATTTCTTCTGTTTCTTTTGAAGTGTTTTCTTCTTCTAACCAAGTTTTAAATTCTAGCTCGGTGAAAATCTCATTTAGTTTTTCTTGATTAGGATCTTTTACCTTGAAGTCATTTATAGAGAGCTCTAACTCTACATCTTTTTTTATGGTAACTAATTCTTTAGAAAGCCTTAGTTGTTCTATAGATGATCTAAGGTTTTCTCCAACTTTTCCTTTTATAGACTCACAATTTTCTATAATTCCATCTAGGTTTTTATATTCTTCAAGCCATTTTACGGCTGTTTTTGGCCCCACTTTTTCAACCCCAGGAACGTTATCAGAGGTGTCTCCTATGAGGGCCAAGTAATCAATTATTAAATCAGGCCCCACTCCAAACTTCTTTTTCACCCCTTTAGAGTCTAGAAGTTCACCGCTCATGGTATTAACTACTTTTACTCTATTATTAACTAGCTGAGTCATATCTTTGTCTCCAGTAGATATGACGGCAAATAAGTTCTGCTTAGTTGCTTGCTCAGCTAAAGTGCCTATAACGTCGTCAGCTTCTACGCCCGTTTTTACTATTAACTGAATTCCCATGTGTTTAATGATTTCATGTATGGGTTCTATTTGTGAAACAAGGTCTTCAGGCATTGGAGGTCTGTTGGCTTTATATTCTTTGTACATTTCATTTCTAAATGTTTTCCCTTTGGCGTCAAATACAACTACAACCGGGCTTTCTGAGTGGTCTACAAGAATCCTTTTGATCATACTAACCACACCCCTAATAGCGCCAGTCGGCTGTCCTTTTGAGCTCTCAAGTGGAGGGAGGGCATGATAGGCCCTATATAGATAGGAAGAACCATCAATAAGTATGATTGGATCTCTGTCTGTATTTTTATCTGTCATTACTGAAGTAAGACTAATGTTTATTTTCAATTTTAAAAGAAATTTTGAACTTTAAGTAAATTAGTTTGTCTGTATTACAACCTGAAGTTAGTTAGGCCAGAAAAGCCCCAGTCATATCCCCAAGATGTCTGGGGCTTTTATATTTCAAGCCAAGCTAAAATAGTTAGTTGTAAAGAATCAAGTCCATCAAAATCTTTAGATGAAAATGTTTGTATTTCCCCATTTAGATTTGACTCGAAGAGAAATTTTTTAGCTGAATTTATTGCATTAGCTTTTTTATTATTTGAAAGCTTATCAGATTTATTCAGAACTATTTTTATGGGAACATCTTCATGATTGGCCCATTCAATCATTTGTAAATCAGAAGTTTTGAAGGGATTTCTAATGTCCATTATTGATATTATTCCTCTTAGTGACCTTCTGGTATTAAAATATTGGGCCATAAGCGCCCCCCATTCCTTTTGCGTTTTCTTAGATACTTTAGCAAATCCATATCCAGGAAGATCCATTATTCTTTTATCTTGATATTGACTCAAATCAAAGACATTTATGGACTGAGTTCTACCAGGAGTTTTACTTGTCTTGGCTATTTTGGAGTTTTTGTTCAAAGTATTGAGCATACTAGACTTACCTGAATTAGATCTTCCACTAAATGCTACCTCATGCCCAATGTCAATTGGCAACTGTTTAATGTCAAATACGCTTTTCGAAAACTTTATTTTTGAAAATTGGTCTTTATCTATCATAATTATTATTAATTGAAGATGACTTCAGTACGTTAGTATATAATTCTGGCGCAACACATCAATTTGAAAAAATTTCTATGAAAATCAGGCTACTAACCATTGTTTTATTTTCCTTAGTTTTAAGCGGATCTGGGGATCCAGAGGCGGGCAAAGACAAGTCTTATTCCTGTTCTGCTTGTCATGGAGCTGATGGAAATAGCTTGATGGGGTTATGGCCTTCTTTAGCAGGACAAAATGCAGCTTATTTGGAGAAACAGTTAGCTCTAATTAAATCTGGAGAGAGAGAAATACCTGAAATGATAGGCTCACTTGATTCTTATAACGAACAAGATCTTAAAGACTTGGCGGCTTACTTTTCTGTTAATCAGAATACAATTGGAGAAGCAAAAAAAGATTTAGTTGAGAAAGGTTTCAGCCTTTATTATGCGGGCAGTCTAGAAAAAGGCATCCCCGCTTGCTCTGCTTGTCACTCACCCAAAGGACAGGGAAATAGCCAAGCTGCATACCCTCTTCTTAGTGGTCAAAAGCCTGAATATATAGCTAAAACCCTAAAAGACTACAGGTCAGGTGACAGAGATTATTCAGAGGCTTCAAAAATAATGGTTTCTATAGCATATAAGCTTGACGATAAAGAAATAGAAGCCCTTGCTAGCTTTATACATGGATTGCATTAAAAGAATTAGGGGGACAAATGGATTAGCTTTAATCCTTCTGTTACTTGTTGCTTCCTGTGCAGAAGCAGAAACATTTACAGAAGGAAGACACTATCAACTTCTGGATAACCCAAGTACAACCTCAGATCCAGATAAGATAGAAGTTGTAGAGGTGTTTTGGATAGGATGTAATCATTGTTATGCCCTGGAATCTTATCTAGAAGATTGGAAAAGAGAAATTCCTCAAGACGTGAGCTTCATGAAATCTCATGCCACATGGAATGAGATGTTAAAAACTCATGCAAGACTTTTTTACACATCAAAAGCCTTGGGACTAGAAGGCTCAGCTATCCCTGCAGCATTTAATGCTTTTCATAGAGAAAGACGAATGCTTACAGGAAATACAGAGCTTGAGTATTTCTTCAAAGGACTAGGTGTAGATAGAGAAAAGTATAAAGCAGTGTCTAGATCATTCGGTGTAGAGAATTCTCTTAGACAGGCAGATAAAAGAATGAAAGACTGGAAGATCACAGGAGTTCCTACTCTAATTGTTAATGGAAAATATAAAGTTTCGGCAACAAGAGAAATAGGAACAAATAGAATTTTAGAAGTAGTAGACTTTTTGATAGAAAAAGAAAGAAATTCTTTGTAGTTTTCTAGTTGCTTTGAAAAAAATCCCCATAGCTCCAATTTTTATTCCAGCCAACAGGCTGGACTTCTGTGACAAAGCCATAAAGTCAGGAGCAGACGGTTTAATTATTGACCTAGAAGATTCAGTAAAGGAGGATCAAAAGGAAGAAGCATTATTGGCCTTAGTTAAATATTTAGAAACATCTTCATTAGAAGTCCCCATTTTTGTTAGAGTTAATTCACTAAAATTAGAACAGGGAAAGAAAGACCTAAAGGCCCTTGAGGGAGTCCGATCAAAGTATGAAAACATAATTGTTCCAAAAGTAGATGACCCTAGTTTTCTAGATCTGGTTAGTAGCGATTCCCCTGTTATCGCATTAATTGAGTCTGCTTTGGCTGTTAGGAATTTAGAACAAATTTGTTCTCTAGATGTAGTTGATGGTGTTTTACTTGGAGCAGCTGATCTTAGCAAGTCCCTAGGAAGTGACATGAGTTGGGATTCTCTACTACACACAAGATCCAAGATGATCATAGAAGCAGCAGCACTAAACTTGATGCTAATAGATAGCCCCTTTATGAACATGACAGATATGGAGGGGTTGAAAGAAGAAGTAAGAAAATTAAAAGCCATGGGGTTTGTCAGTAAAGCCGCCATTCATCCAGATCAGATTAATGTTATAAAGAAGGGGCTTTTACCAAACAAAGAAGAGATAGAGGAAGCTAAGGTTATAATTGAAGCATATGAAAAGTCCTCGGGAGGGGTTATATCTGTTAATGGGAAGATGGTAGATGCACCTATAGTAGAAGCGATGAAGAAAAGGCTTTCAATGATACAGGAGTAAATGATGGCAAAGAATAAAGAAATAGAACCAGGAAGATACAGAGAAAGCTTTGGTAGATATTATGAAGATTTTGTTATTGGAGACGTCTATGAACATAGACCTGGGAGAACAATTACTCAAACAGACAATATATGGTTTTCTCTTCTAACAATGAATCAACATCCACTTCATGTTGACGAGGAGTTTGGAAAAGGAACAGAGTTTGGGAAGACCCTTGTGTTAAGCCCTTTAACGGTCTCAATAATGGTAGGAATGAGTGTGAGCGATGTAAGCCAGAAAGCGATAGCAAACCTAGGGTGGACAGATATAGTATTACCACATCCTTTGTATGTGGGTGATACTCTTTATGCAGAGTCAGAGGTGCTAGAAAAAAGAGAATCTAAATCTAGACCTAACGATGGGATAGTTACTGTTAAGACCATTGGAAAGAATCAAGATGGAGTTGTGGTTGCCAGTTATCAAAGATCAGCCCTAATTCCAAAAAAAGGCCACGCAGTGGAAGACAAAATAGACTATTAATAGTTCTTTTCTTATTGGCCTTAGAAAATAAATTTTGTTATAACTAATAACTTAATTTTAAAATTTTGGGGGAGAAAGAGTGTCAGAAGCATTAAATAAAGATAAAGATTCCAGAGATGAGGTTTCCTGGCACCTAAAGGGCAATTGGGGACCAATAAAAGAGGAAATTTCTAGCTCAGACCTAGAGGTAAGAGGCGAAATACCGAAAGAACTTAAAGGAACATATATAAGAAATGGATTTAATCCAAAATCAGGTTCTAGTGATCATTGGTTTTTTGGGAACGGAATGTTACATAGTGTAGAGATCAACGAGGGAAAGGCTTCCTATAAAAACAGGTACGTAAGGACTCCTTATTATGAAAATGATGATGATGTTATGAGCTCTTTTGGTAATTTAGCTGCATCGCCTGCTAATACACATATTGTTGAACATTCTGGGAGACTATTAGCATTAGAGGAAACTCATCTGCCTTGGGAAGTAGACATGCAGCTTAATACAGTAGGTGTTTATGATTTTTCAGGAGAACTTGAGGGAGCAATGACAGCTCACCCTAGGGTTTGCCCTGAAACTGGAGAGCTTTTATTTTTTGGTTATTCAATAATGGGAGAGCCACACCTGACTTACTATAGGGCCGATAAGAATGGATCAATGATCCAAAAAGAAGACATAAGCCTACCAAGAGCTGTGATGATGCATGACTGGGCGGTTACAAGAAATTACGTTATTTTTATGGATTTACCCATAGTCTCAGATATGAATCTGGCAGTTAAAACAGGATCGCCCTTTGGTTTTATGCCCGAATGTGGAGCAAGATTAGGTGTTATGCCAAGAGATGGAAGAAACTCAGACATTAAATGGTTCGAAGTTGATCCTTGTTTCGTGTTTCATACATTCAATTCTCATGAAGAGGATGGAAAGATCATAATGTATGTTTCTAGACAAAAAGAAGCCATGGTTGGAGGCTTTCAAGATGTATATGGAGGTGAGACAACATTAGGAAGGCTTTGGAGGTGGACTTTAGATTTAAATACAGGACAAACCA
>Ga0066836_10002101_pt1 | contig 10632 bp, 6 predicted proteins | sample ETNtaG_18_FD_71568 | JGI IMG/M metagenome (GOLD analysis project Ga0066836, IMG submission 71568) | Marine microbial and viral communities from oxygen minimum zone, Eastern Pacific Ocean - ETNP201302SV91 | ecosystem: Environmental > Aquatic > Marine > Oceanic | place: Pacific Ocean: Eastern...
GAAGATTGGACGATGAAAATTGGACATGTTGGGATTCTCAATGATCTCTTGGCGGGGCTTGGAATCCCTGAAGACAGTCGTCGCGATGTGATGCGCCTCTTGGATAAGGGTGACTTTGCAGGATTGGAAGGAAAGGGCGTCGCCGCAGATGCAGCGGCCAAGTTGGAGGCCTTCGCGTCTTTATCGGGCGGCAACGATGTCGTTCCACAAGCACGTGCCATGCTTGAAGAAATGGGTGTGGCTACGGACAGTTTGGATTCATTGGGTGAAATGATGTGCAGTTTGGCGGGACTTGTGCCCGACATGCCTGAGACCAACATCGACCTCACCGTTGCCCGTGGTTTGGATTACTACACGGGCATGGTCTTCGAATTTGAAGTCGCAGAACTGGGTGGCGAATGTCAAGTTCTCGGAGGCGGTTCGTATCGCTTGATGCACCTCTTTGACCTAGAGGAATTGGATCCTTGTTGTGGATTCGGCCTTGGTTTTGATCGCATTCTCATCGCGTTAGAAAAGCAGGCAGAACGATTGGCTCGAGATGAGGTGGTTCCAGGAGAATCATCAGGACCGGGTAGTTTGGCCGTGATTCCATTCAAGATTGATGCCAACAATGTTCTCGGGCTTGTTGCAGGATTGCGTGCTTCGGGAGAACGTGTTCTCTTGGAATTGCGTGAGCGTAATTTGGGTCGCTCGATGGGTTGGGCGGATAGTGCTGGAGCCGCATTTGCTTTGATAGTCGGTCCACGCGATTTGGAAGCGGGTGAAGCTACAGTCAAGCGTCTATCCGATGGAGAGCAGGCTCAGTGTGCACTGAATGCAGAAGCAATTTCCGAAGCACTCGCGCAATTGCGCGCTTGAATCACTCTTCGTCTTCGTTGGCTCGAAGCAGAGCGGCCGCAGCCAATCCACCGATGCCGATCATCGAAGTGAATCCGGGGAGCAGACCAGCATCATCGTCGCCGCCACCGCCGCCACCGCCGCCAGTGAGATCATCTACAGCGGTTTGGTTTAGTATTGGGAAGGTAACCGATGCGTTTCGCTCAGGTTGATTATCAGGATGGGTGAAGTACAGTCCAAAGAGTGCACTTTGTCCGGTTCCGAACCAGCCACTAACTGCCTTTAGTTTCATAGTAAATTCGACACCCATGGTTTCCTGACTCCCATTCCAAGTGACCAAATCTTCAGTCACAGGGATATCCCAAATGATATTGTTTTCACCATCTTGTAGTGAATCAAATTCCTTGATGGCAACAACCCGGTTTCCTTTGAGATAAGAGATGTTTAGATTTTCACAATCTCCATTACAATTGCCTTGTCCATTCGTCCATTCTCCGCCAAGATTGACGGTGAACTTCGCATTAATCATCAAGCCCTCTTCAAGCATGATGTCATCATCTAGAGTTGGGTCCATTCGACAAGTGAGTTTAACATCGAGGTTTCCACTTGATTTTTCGTCTTCACCATAGTCGGCACTGTCAGCATTTGTGTTGTTGAATTTAGAATTACAGTTTGACAGTTGAGAGTTTCCGAATACATACAGTGTGTTGTTATCTGCATCGGGTTGTCCATCTTCTGAACCCGGTGATTGCATGGCGTTCATTCCCGGTGATGCGGTGGTTGAACTGGTCATCATAACGGCAAGCATCAGAGCGACGATTGTAACGGAGAGTCCACGGCGGTCCATGAATAGCCGTGATGCCCGTCCCGTTTGAGCATTCTGCTTCCTTGGCCTATAGGCCAATTCACGCATCAAAGCGCTGAATAGAGCCAAAACCGGGCCCACGTGTTCCACTTTGCCGAGCGATGTTGAGAGCTTCAGCCAACTTGTCAGGATCCATCACAGCCTCGGTCAGTCTCTCATTTGCGACTCCCGTAATAATGGCCATGACCTTGATGGTATCACCAAATCCAGGGTCTTGGCGAGCGCCAAAGATGACGTTTGCATCTGGGCTCAATCGACCGGTCATCAAATCAACCACTTGACTGGCTTGTTCCAGTGTCATGTAGGGTCCACCTGTGACGTGAATGAGTGCACCGGTTGCGCCTTCGATATCGATGTCCAGCAATGGATGATTGAGTGACTCGTGAACCACTTCTTCGGGGCCTCTGTCACTCTCACCATACAGCATCATGGTGACGCCTCCACCTTTCATGATGGTTCGAACATCAGCAAAGTCGAGATTGATGAGGCTTGGTAGAGTGATTGTTTCAACAATTCCCTTGACAATTTCAGCAATCAATTGGTCCATGATGCTGAACGCCTCATCCAATGGTAGGTTGGGCACATAGTGCAGGAGTCTGTTGTTGTCGAGGACAAGAACCGCATCCGCTTCTTGGCGTAGGGCTTCCAAACCTTCCAAAGCGCGCAACATTCTCTGGCGTCTTTCCACCTGGAACGGTGTTGTGACCACAGCGACCACGAGCGCGCCAGCTCGCTTGGCTTCCTCAGCGACAACCGGCGCAATTCCCGTACCGGTTCCTCCACCCAATCCAGCGGTGATGAATACGAGGTCTGCTCCAGAGACGATCTGTGTAATCACGTCACGCCCTGCCTCTGCACACTTGCGTCCTGTGGAAGGGTCTCCACCTGCACCCAATCCGCGGGTGATGTGTCGTCCAACGAGCAATTTTTGCAAGGCTCGAGTATGATCTAGATGTTGCTTGTCGGTGTTGATGGCGACTGTGATGGCGCCTTCCACACCCAGGTGGGTGATTCTGTTCATTGTGTTGTTTCCTGAACCGCCACAACCACAGATGAGAATTCGTGGATCTGGAACGCCAAATGTGGTCACATCTTCGTTGAGCAATGCTGTCGATTGCTTACCATCCAAATCACGTTTCAACTCGCCCACCAAATCCTCGTAGGCTTTGCCAAGAGTGCTTCCAGACCCTTGACCCGTTACTTGTCCCCCATCCATGGTATCCACCACCGGTTTTACCCGTATTCATGAGTTCGTCTTTCAACACATATTAATCATCGTGGTGGACTGCTGCTATTGAGTGCGAATTCACGACCTAGTTTAGAAGTCCGAATTGTTGCGCTAATCACAAATAGCCGAGTACGATGGGCGGTTCAAACCCGAGGTTAGCATAGCCTGGCCAATGCACCTGACTGTAGACGTGAAATTCACGGTTGTAGATAAGGCAGCCATCAGGGAATCGCTGGTTCAAATCCGGCACCTCGGACCATTTCCCTCCCTACGGGAGTATTTCTGATTTAGCGGGACGCTCATATAGGGGGAGCAGGTCGGCGGAACGCTCCAAAGGGTGACTACCATGGCACGTTCACTACACCACGCTGTCCGAGAGACATGGAAGAGACCCAAAGATGGCCTTCCTACCGACCACCGTCGTAACCGTATGGTAGAGTGGCGCCGTGAGCCGGTCATCCACCGAATCGAGCGCCCAACTCGCTTGGACGCAGCACGCCGCATGGGCTACAAGGCCAAGCAGGGTGTTGTCATGGTTCGAACTCGCGTTCGCCGTGGTGGATTGCGTAAGTCCAAGATCAACATGAAGCGAAAGCCGAGCAAGATGGGTATGAAGAAAATCACCATGGCCAAGAGCATTCAGCGCATCGCAGAAGAGCGTGTTGCACGCAAATTCCCGAACCTTGAGGTTCTCAACTCGTATTGGGTTGGCGAAGATGGAAAGAACAAGTTCTACGAATGCATCCTCATCGATCCAAGCCATCCAGCGATTCAGAACGATAAGCAACTAGGATGGGTTACTGCGAACCGCCACTCTGGCCGTGCATACCGTGGTAAGACCAGCGCAGGTAAGCGCGGTCGTGGTCTGCACAACAAGGGTAAGGGTGCTGAAAAACTCCGCCCTTCACTCAAGGCCAACCAAAATCGTGGCAAGTAAGCCTGATTTCAGGCCCAAGGTTGATGGACGACCCTGCTTCACCGTATTTCGATGGGCGAAGCTGTTGCATCCGAACTTCGCGGTATGCCAGTCATTTTACCCAATGGCCGTTTTCTTGGTACAGTTCACGATATGGTGGTCGATTCAGACGAATGGACTTGTACACATTTGTTCGTTACGAACCCGCCTGCTGAATTGGTTGAAGATCGCATTCATATCGCCATTCCATGGCGATGGATTCGAGCGGTCGAAGATGTCATCCTATTGCGTTGGTTTCCACCAACACCCATTCCTCGTGAACCAGTGAACCCTTGAAATGGGATGGGGTTTCCCCGTGACAATAGGGCGCTGCCTGCGAAAGCGGGCATCGTTCTGTTGATTTGCGAGGAATTACCATGTTTGAGTTACACGTGTTGGGCACGTCAAGTGCTCGTTTTGCCCATGGTCGTTCAGTCTCAGGCTCAGTGCTGAACACACCTGGTGGCTTGGCCCTCATCGATTGCGGCGAAGGCATGCAGAAGCGAATGATGGATCACAATCGTGCGCTCAAATCGAGTGGTCTTGAAAACCGCACACGAATTTCACGCATACGCGCGATTTTTCTGACTCACGGACATTTGGACCACACCTGGGGTTTGCTACCACTGTTGCAAACTCTGGATTTGGATGGCCGCCGAAATCACATGGTCGTCGTGGGCCCATCTACGCGTGAAGCGATTGATTGGGCAATCCAGCACCCGGGTGAAACTCCACCAGAAAGCAGTGGAATTTCTCCAACCGATCTCGCCATTCTGTTTTCACAGTGGCAAGCCATTGGTACCAAGGATGAGGAATCATCCTACACGATTGATTGGGTTCTTATTCCGATTGAAGATGACAAACCCTTCCAATCGCCCATTCAACCACTTGAAGGTGTCACTGTGACCATCGTACCAACCCATCATGGTGTTCCATCCTGTGGTTACCATTTTGAGACAAGTCGCAAACAAGGGCGCTTTGACAGAGAACGTGCTGCACAATTGGGACTATCTGATGCACAAGTTGGACAACTTGCGCAAGGACAAGATTTGATGGTCAATGGTGAATCTCTAACAGCAGCGAGTTTCCGTGGTGAATCACGCCCCGGATGTAGCCTAATGGTGAGTGGGGATACTGCACATGGCCCCATTGGATTCGATTCAACAAATTTACCCAGTTCGCCTCAACTCTTGCTTCATGAAGCGACATTTCTGGCGGATCAACAGGAAAAGGCCACTCAATACCACCATTCGACTGCAGCAGATGCTGCTCGCCATGCGACCTCATGCAAAGCATCAGCATTGGCATTGACACATTATTCGAGTCGAATTGAGCGACTTGCTTCATCGGTGAGCGAAGCTCGTGAGCACTTCTCTGGAGGTGTCGCAGCCACACTGGATGGAGATTGGTTTGGGATTGATGCAAATGGCGATGTATCACATCATGTTCGCGTCGAAAATGGCTGGAACAAGAAGAATCTGTGATACACTGTCATGGGCGACCTTCAAAGGTGATTGAATCAAGCGGTTGATATGCGACACGCACGTGTGGTACTTTTCCTCGCCACACTTCTGGTCATGTCGTCTCTTCCACTGGGCTCTGCCAGTGAAGGACGCTCTACGGTATGCGGTACGACAGACATGGGTACAATGCCCGACCCGATTCTCATTTCTGACCAAGAATGTGAGAAGATTTCATTGGGAACATTGGCGCCGGGGACCCTTGTAGAATTTGATGTAACAGGCGATGTCAATTTTGATTTCCTCGTGTTTAGAAACGCTGCACTGCAAGTCTACGCAAACGACCAATCCTACCGCTCCGCATCTTATTGGGCAGAGGATACTGTGTTTGAGAACATGGTTGGCACTGCTCGTTGGCATTGGACTGTGCCGGCAGATGAGAGTGAGATGAACTGGTATGTTGTCCTCGATAATTTGGCACATCCGGGTGACGAAGGCCAGGGTGCGCAGGGAGGTAGTTCTCTCCAGGTAAGCATCGATATCTCATTCCCTCCTCAGAGTTATTGGACAATTCATGATGATTTGATTGATTTAGATGTCAACAGCCACACACAATTGGTCGATGAGAACCTTCTAAATCTTGATGAAGGGACTCAATTGTTAATCAATGCAATTCCATTTACGGGCGAACCAGATATCTTCCTTCTCACTGAGAATCAGCGAACCAGTTACCTTGGAGGCACCTCCCCAGAGTTCCGCATAACAGGGGCAGATCTTCTTCAGGTCACAGCCGAAGACAGTGTCGTTTGGATGGTTGATTCAACCTATGCCAATCAACCACTCTATCTCTATGCCGACAATGAAGCTGGGCCTGCAGGAGGTGGCGATGGCCAGACGCCTGCAAGTTTCACAGTGATTGTAACTCTGTTACCCGTTTTGGATGCAACCATTACCAGTGATGCGGCAGAGACTGTGGATGTTGGCGATGTTGTGACACTTTCAGCAACGAGTACACCTAATCTGTCCAATCAGGTCGACACTGGGGCCTATGAATGGGATTTGGATGGTGATGGTACCTTTGAGTTGACAGGCTCTACTGCCGATGTATCGTGGCCATATGAAGGGACTTTCACAGTGACCTTGCGGGTAAATGGTGTCGATGGACGCAGTGACACTTCCTCCGTATTGATTGATGTTGAAGACCAAACAAATCCAACACCAATCATCAATGGTGGTAACAACTTGATTCGCGGTTTTGATGAAACATTCACCATTACCAGTTCATCCTCCGACAATTTTGCAATCAACCGGGAAGAATGGTATGCAGATAACCTCCTCATTCAGGCGGATTCTAGCACTGGAAACACGTTCACATACAGTTTCTCTTCTGCTGGAAATCACAGTGTTGAATTACGTGTGTTTGATTCAGCGAATTTATCTTCATCTCTCACAATCAATGTGACCGTCCAAGATCGCACATCTCCAATAATGGAGGCCATTACAGGACCGACCGATGTAATGGTCGGTGAAGAGAATACTTGGCGAATGAATGCCAGTGATCCGAATTCACCGGTACTCACCTGGTCTTGGGATTTTGATCGTTCAGTCGATATGGATGAGGATGGAGATACCAAGAATGATGCCGAAGCCTCAGGCGATTTGGTAAAGTGGACGTTCACCAAAGGTGGGGATTACTCGATTACTTGCACAGTCACAAATGAGCAGGGACTCACATCTACCCGTGAATTGAATGTTCACGTCGAGGATCAAGAATCTTCATCTTCAGCAATCTTCGGGCTGACGTATATTTTCCCGATTGGTGGACTGATCGGCGCCATTGTGGGCGGTGTCTTCTTGGTTCGGTGGATGAACCAGCGGCGCACACATCAGGAATTGATGGATGAAGAAGCCGCTCGAACTGCAGCCGAAGAAAATGAAGCGGCTCGGGAACCTGACCATGAAGAACAACTGTCTATGTTCCAAAATCGAGGTGGTGCTTCCAGTGGATTCCAACGAGGAGGCGGTGATGAGATGGCACAAATTGCCGGTGTTGGAGCTGGATATGGAACTCGACAACAACCGGTGCAAACCCAATCGAGTACCGTTGATGGTGATGCTTTACTCTCAGCATTTGCAGAGCCTGATGTTGAACCCACTCCTGTAGCGGAACCTGAAGCAACACCTGAACCTCAAACAGCTCCATCTGCAAGTGAGCGCGCCAGCGTTCTTTCCAGTGGGATTGAACTGCCCAATGTTCTGAATGAATCTCCTCAACCTGCACCCATTGCTTCAACAACCCCCGAGCCGGATTCCGCACCAGTAGAATCATCTCCTGCACCAATCGAACAAACCACGGAAGTTGTCGGTACTTGTGGGGACTGTGGACAACAGTATGCTGTTGACATGCCGGTTGAAATTGAACAAGCACAAATCGACTGTCCAAAGTGTGGGAATAGAAGCACGATTCGTCGTTGAAAATGAGAATCGGAAAACGCTCCTCTCGTGCACAAGGGTCGGAGACCCTTTAGGCGGAGGGAGTGGCAGTGCATACCAACATGGAGGGAAGCACACGTCTGATTCTTTCAGCGCCACGCGCTCGCGACCGAACCAGTTTGGCCCTTGTCTTCATTTTGATTTTACCAATGTTGAGTCCATTCATGGCAGTTCAGGCTGCCCAGGTTCGGGCTGAAGATTTTGGAATCATTTCCGAATTACACGATGTTTTGGCAACACGAGATTTGATGCTTGATAGTGATCAAATTGAGTTGCAAGCCGAGAATTCATTGGCCCCAGTTCGAAACGGTGTACGATCAATAGGCTCTCAAGATCCATTGACCCATATTGATACGGCTCTTGATGGATTGACTGTAGAATCATCTACCCCACAAGGGGTTGACCATCCGGAACCGATTGACATTCTGTTGGGTGAAGATGCTCCACCGGGGCTTGTCGACACCATATGGGGGACACTGCTCAACCTGACTGATTATGTCATTTGGTCAGAGTATCAAGCACAGAACGATGGTCCTCATCATGAGCAATTCACCGTCGTGCCATTTTCAGCATCCTTACTCAGTTTATTCAGTCAAGAGCCGTTGATGCATGAGATTGACATCGATGGTGATGATGATCCCAGCACAACCACAGTGGAAAACCCAGATATTAGGGTAGGATTGACCATTGGATTTGATCTTACACCCGGTGAAGGTTGGGGCTTACTGGGAAGCCCACCAACACAACTGTGGTTAGAGCCATCGATTGAATTCCGTGTTGAAGTAATCAACCCCTCTGACCAAATTTGGACTGTGATGGAAACTCTTGAGGTGACACTTCTCAAACCATTTGCTTACGGAATCAACCCAACAGCATCCGGTGAATCTTACGTATGGCTCATTGATTCCCATTTCACAATTCCTCCTACGGATTGGGCCTTACAGGTAGGATTTGAGCGATTTTGGTTCGATTTGTCAGCAGCAGGTTCTGAGGTTATCGCATCGTTATTATTACTCGCCTCTGGATTTTCATCCGGCACACCAACTGGAGATGACAGCGGAATTACAATTGCCGCTCTATCCGCCCCAATTTCAATCCAAATTGATAACGATGGACAAACTCAATGTCCGTCTCACTACCAACCAAATGCGTATCACAGCAATGCATCGTGGCAGCATGATTGTAGGATTGGTGTAGGATTTGGTTACGGTCATTTCTCTCCTGAAGAAAACAATCACCGGGATGTGTGGGAATTATCCTACCTTGAAGTGGGTATTCATCCCAATGCAATGAGCTATCATTTACCCTCAATTGTCGACTTGACAATTCGAACGGACAATGTCCTTCCAACTGGTTCTGGAACCGTTGGAGAAGATGGCTTAACCTCCATTGAATATTACGCTGATGACCGTGCTGATCTTTGGCTTCATTTCCATGAGAATCGAAGTGAGTTCAGAGAGAGTGCAGCAGATCCTTATGGAAATGTCACTGAAACACTAGTGTGGCTTCGTGGAATGCCTTCAGGAACAATGACTCCAACAGAAATAGAACGCTGCTTCCAGATGCTTGGAAGTGCTTCACAACCGGAGTTGCCCGGACAAATACCAAACCGGTTATCGTTGATATTGGGTATCAAGAATTTCACTCGAGATACAACTCCAAACGTCAATGATCCCACGTTGCCAATCGACCCGCAGAACCCACCCAACACGTTGGTTCTTCTTCGCTCAACTCAATCTCTTTCCGTCATGGAATATGTTTCTTGGTTCCAGCGTGAAGGCGTTGAAACGGATCATCGAATGACACGTATGTATGCTGAAGATTTGCCAAAAGGCCTTCTTCTCTACGGTGATTTCTGGCTAGGGGGCAGCGAAGAGCAAGAAGTGGGGACATTTGATGATAGTCTCGATATTTTGTCAACGCTTCTTGATGTCACCATTCTCGCAGTTGTCGATATTTTTGTTGACATTTCAAATATCGTGAACAGTATTCCAAACGCTCTTGTTGACGTCATTAGCGGTAGTACTGGCAGTGCAACACAGGGTACAGCGATTCATCTGGAAATGCTGACCGATTTTGAAGTGGGTCGCACACCAATGCCCATCGGGATTCTACAATTGATCATGGGTTCGACCGATGTTCCGACTGCTTACGGGCCGCACCTTATTTTGGCCGATGACAAGAGTACGACTGTCGTTCAAGGCCGTCATGGCCAAGTCGACAAATTAGTCCCCATTGCCATGAGTTTACACCATGAAGGATTGCATTCACTCCACATTATCGATGACGCAGACACACAAACACAACAAATTTCGATGGGTGCAAATGGTGGCGACCCACTACGCATTTTGTTCCTTGAACATGAGGATGATGAAGACGGAAACATCGACCTCTCAAACAGTGATTTTCAATATGTTCTTCTTTCCGAACATCCCGGTACCCTTGACATCAATGTCTCTGAGAGTGAACTTACTTTCACCTCAGATCGTGACATCCCTGAGATTGTTTACGCTGGGCGTGAAGGTATTCAACGACAGGTGCTAGACATCGATACTTTGCCAGGGAACTTTACGATGGCAATTGGTGACGATGTATCTTGGATATCAGAATCACCGATTGGTTCTGTATCCCTAATGATTTCAAACGCCACGGATCCGAAGACGATGGATGGCGACCATTTCTTGTACATGCAGAATCAAGATTTGAATGAAGCAACCCTTTCTGCACGAGTGCATGGAATAACCGAAGCAGGATTCCTTGGCGCTGAGATGCCAGGTGTACCGGGTGAAGCGGG
>Ga0066836_10002103_pt1 | contig 10623 bp, 9 predicted proteins | sample ETNtaG_18_FD_71568 | JGI IMG/M metagenome (GOLD analysis project Ga0066836, IMG submission 71568) | Marine microbial and viral communities from oxygen minimum zone, Eastern Pacific Ocean - ETNP201302SV91 | ecosystem: Environmental > Aquatic > Marine > Oceanic | place: Pacific Ocean: Eastern...
ACTTGCTGATGTAAAACAGGCCTTGGCAAGGCGCGCGCCCCATGTGGAGTACTCGGTTTACCACACCGCGGTGCAGGGCGAACAGGCCGCAGCACAAATTATTGAGGCCCTTCGCAAAGCCGATTCAGCAGGCCACGAGGCGCTGGTGCTTTGCCGCGGAGGTGGCAGTCTAGAGGATCTGTGGAGTTTCAACGTAGAAGCGGTTGTGCGTGCGGTGGCCGCTTGCAAAACCCCCATCGTGGTTGGCGTGGGGCACGAAACGGATGTGACCCTGGCTGAATTTGCCGCAGACCTTCGCGCTGCCACGCCGACCGCAGCTGCCGAATTGATCAGCCGGCCCACCAGTGAACTGCTGTCCGAGATTCAAAGTTTGCATGTGGGCTTGCGCAAGGCTTTACGTCACCGAGCCCAAATGCTTGTTCAACGGGTGGATCGGGCTGAACTAGGTTTGCTGACCCCTACTGCTTATCTGAACACCCTTGAATCTCGTTTGAGTACCGCAAATGGCCGCCTGCCGCGCCTTGTCGAGCGAGGCCTTGCACAACAAACCAATTCAATTCAGGTGTTGTGGGAATCCATGTCGCTTGAAATGAATGCAGCTCAAAACTCAGCCAATCGAAGTGCCCAGCTTCTTGAAAGTGGGCTAATGGCTGCGCAGCGGCGCAACATTGCCGCATTGGATTCTCGCGTGGACAGTCTTGGCTCTGTGGTTGAGGCCGTCTCCCCCCAAAGAACGCTGGAGCGTGGCTATGCCTTTTTGCAGCCACAGCACGGAAACGCAGTTGTTCGCTCTGTGCTGGATGTGCAAACTGGCGATGCCTTGCGAGCCACAGTGGCGGACGGTGAAATTTTGGTGAATGTGCGCGAGAAAACTGAGCTGCGTGGACCGTTCAACGAGGACGTCAAAAATTCAAGATAGAATCAGAGGGGTTGAAATGTGGGGTTTTGCCCCAAGCTGAAGTTTTCGTATTGATTGAAGTGAGAGAGGATACTGATATGCAACATACACTGCCCGAATTGCCCTACGCGATGGACGCGCTGGCTCCCCATATTTCCAAAGAAACACTGGAGTACCACTACGGCAAGCACCACGCTGCTTATGTGACCAACCTGAACAATCTGGTAAAAGGCACCGAGTTTGAAAGCTCCAGCCTGGAAGACATCGTCAAGAAGTCGACCGGTGGTGTGTTCAACAACGCGGCACAGATCTGGAACCACACGTTCTACTGGCACTGCCTGTCACCCAACGGCGGTGGTGCACCCACGGGCAAGTTGGCCGACGCCATCAATGCCAAATTTGGCAGCTTTGATGCTTTCAAGGAAGCCTTTACCAAAAGCGCGATTGGTAACTTTGGCTCCAGCTGGACCTGGTTGGTGAAAAAAGCCGACGGTTCAGTAGACATTGTGAACACAAGCAACGCTGCCACACCCTTGACTACCCAAGACAAGCCATTGCTGACTTGTGACCTGTGGGAACACGCCTACTACATCGATTATCGCAACGCTCGCCCCAAGTACATTGAAACTTTCTGGAACCTGGTGAACTGGGAATTTGCATCGAAGAATTTCGAAGGTTAATCCCTCGAAATCCTCTTCAACACGCCAACCCCTCCTTGTGCCCCCAGCGCAAGGAGGGGTCTGTTTTTTTGCGGTCTATTCCTTGGTTTCCAGGACCTGCTCTGGCACCTGTAGTATTTCGCCAGCATCAATACCGCGCGTTGAAAACCAATCCCGGTTCATTTCCAGTGCAAGTTTGGCGTTGCCGCTGGAGCAGTGAATGTCAGCCGTGCCTGCTTTCATCTGTTCGATGTTCAGAATTTTGCCGCTGGCGTCTGCAAAGGCCACATCCAGATCAATCAGGGTGTTTTTCATCCACATACATTGCGTTTCACTGCGTTTGAACACAAACAGCATTCCTGAATTCATGCCCAGCTCTTTCCGGTTCATTAACCCGATTTGACGACTTAGAGCGGTGTTGGCCAACTCTGCTTTCACATCATGTTCGCCCACGCGTATTTGAAGTGTTGGCAATTGGGATTGCGCCGGTCCAGCAGCATTGCTTATGCAGGCAGCCAAGCCCAGTGCCGCTGTCACCAAAGTCAACCTGAAAGTAGTGCGGTATTTGTTGATGTGATCAAAGTGCATGAAATCAGGTTCCTGTCAGAGTTCTGAAAGAAGATGGCGTTATTATACGTCTTGGCGCAATAAGGAATGCAATTTCACATTGCGGAATAATTGAGATTTTCGTAGTGAAGGGATACACTAGAGTGATCCCTCTAACACACCAGAGAAGCAGCGGAGAGACCATGTACCAACACATTAAAGTCCCAACAGTCGGCGAAAAAATCACGGTCAATAGTGATTACTCGTTGAATGTACCCGATCAACCCATCATTCCATACATCGAAGGCGATGGCACTGGCTTTGACATTACACCAGTGATGATCGACGTGGTTGACGCTGCGGTGGCCAAAGCCTACGGTGGCAAGCGCAAGATCAGCTGGATGGAAATTTACGCGGGTGAAAAGTCCACCAAGGTATACGGCCCTGACGTGTGGCTGCCGGAAGAGACACTAGAAGTGTTGAAAGAATATGTGGTGTCTGTCAAAGGCCCACTGACTACACCCGTGGGTGGTGGCATTCGTTCCATCAACGTGGCGCTGCGCCAGCAACTTGATTTGTATGTGTGCCTTCGCCCAGTGCGCTACTTCGCTGGCGTACCCAGCCCGGTAAAAGAGCCCCATAAAACGGACATGGTGATCTTCCGTGAAAACTCGGAAGACATTTACGCTGGTATTGAATATGAAGCTGAAACTGATAAAGCCAAAAAGCTGATCAAGTTTCTGCGCGAAGAAATGGGTGTGAGCAAAATCCGTTTCCCCGATACTTCCGGCATCGGCATCAAGCCAATTTCCAAAGAAGGCACAGAGCGTTTGTTCCGCAAGGCGATTCAGTACGCCATCGACAATAAAAAGCCTTCGGTGACGATTGTGCACAAGGGCAACATCATGAAGTACACCGAAGGCGCTTTTGCGGCTTGGTCGTACGCTTTGGCCAAGAACGAATTCGGCGCCGAACTGCTGGACGGCGGCCCCTGGATGAAAATCAAGGCTGCGCATGGTGACATCGTGATCAAAGATGTGATCGCCGATGCCTTCTTGCAGCAAATTCTGCTGCGCCCAGCTGAATACAGCGTGATCGCCACCATGAACTTGAATGGCGACTATATTTCTGATGCCCTGGCCGCCCAGGTCGGTGGTATTGGCATTGCCCCCGGTGCGAATTTGTCCGATTCAATTGCCATGTTTGAAGCCACCCACGGCACAGCGCCCAAGTATGCAGGCAAAGACTATGTGAACCCGGGTTCGCAAATTTTGTCTGCAGAAATGATGCTGCGTCACATGGGTTGGGTTGAGGCGGCTGATCTCATTATTACTTCCATGGAAAAATCCATCACGTCCAAGAAAGTAACTTATGATTTTGCGCGCTTGATGGACGGTGCCACACAGGTAAGCTGTTCAGGTTTCGGTCAAGTCATGATCGACCACATGTAACAAGCCTGCTTCTGCTGTAAATAAAAAAGCCCCATAGAGATGGGGCTTTTTTTATGGGCAAGAAAAAAGCCGGCTTGGGGCCGGCTTTCTTCTTAATCGGTGGTTTGATTATTTTACTTGTCAGGCGGCGCTGGTTGCGTCCATCACAGAGATGTTCTGAGCCTGCTTACCTTTTGGTCCATCCACCACTTCAAAAGTCACTTTCTGACCTTCTTTCAGTGTGCGGAATCCAGATGCCTGGATTGCTGAAAAGTGGGCGAAAAGTTCATCGCTCCCTTGATCTGGAGTAATAAAACCAAAACCCTTTGCATCATTGAACCATTTTACGGTGCCGGTCGCCATCGCGAAACCTCCTTCAAAAAACAATACTTCGATCGGAACGCACGAACTTTCCGACAACTCGCCAGTCTGAACCAGCTTGCCTTCTATTCTTTGACCTGTTTGGGCTGGGGTCAACCATACAATAGATACATTTTTTAAGGGTTTACCCCTTGTAATAGACAGGTGTTGTCTACATCTGGTTAATTCAGGCTTTTCGGGTGATTGACCTTGTGGGTTATCGATTGCAAATTTGAGAGTGGGTTTGCATAATTTTTGAGATGTTCCTGATTGAATTTTCAGGAAAAATTTCTAGCCTTGAATAAAGGCAGTGTATTGCTCTCTAATCCTTGTTGCGTGCCCCTTAGAAGTGATTACAATGAAGTTATGAGTTCGCAAAACAATCCATCAACAGTACTGGAATCGCAGGCGCAAAAAGCGAAGCTGCCCCCGATGTATCAGGTCGTGCTCTTGAACGATGACTACACCCCCATGGAGTTCGTCGTGATTGTTTTGCAGAAGTTTTTTGGAAAGGGAAGGGAACAGGCCACCCAAATCATGCTGAAAGTGCATCGAGAGGGCAAAGGGGTCTGTGGGGTATATCCCAAAGACATCGCCTCGACAAAAGTCGAAATGGTATGCGGTTTCGCAAAGCAGCATCAACACCCGCTGCAGTGCGTGATGGAGGAAACATGATTGCGCAAGAGTTGGAAGTAAGTTTGCACATGGCATTTGTTGACGCACGTCAGCAAAAGCATGAATTCATCACGGTAGAGCACCTGCTATTGGCCTTGCTGGACAATCCTTCAGCGGCTGAGGTGCTACGTTCATGCTCATGCGATGTCGAAGAAATTCGAAAGAACCTGCAAAATTTCATCAAGGACAACACCCCTGTGGTGTCCGGTCAGGATGAAGTGGACACGCAGCCCACGCTGGGTTTCCAGCGGGTTATTCAGCGCGCCATCATGCATGTTCAAAGCACATCGAATGGCAAGAAAGAGGTGACTGGCGCGAATGTGCTGGTTGCGATTTTTGGTGAGAAAGACTCCCATGCGGTGTATTACCTTCACCAGCAGGGTATTACCCGTCTGGATGTGGTGAATTACATTTCACACGGCATTACCAAAACGCCGCAGGCGCCCGCGCCGAAGCCCGAGAATTCCCAGAACGAGAATCAGGAGCAGGAAGCCGAGGCCACCCAAAACGTGGGTGACAAGCAGTCGCCGCTTGACCAGTACACCCAGAATTTGAATGCATTGGCCAAGGAAGGGAAAATTGATCCGCTGATCGGCCGTGAGCAGGAAGTGGAGCGGGTTATTCAGGTGCTGTGCCGCCGCCGCAAAAACAACCCGCTCTTGGTGGGTGAGGCTGGTGTGGGTAAAACCGCGATTGCCGAGGGCTTGGCTTGGAGAATTGTGCAAGGTGACGTGCCGGAAATTTTGGCAACAGCGCAGGTGCATTCACTGGACATGGGCGCGTTGCTGGCGGGCACCAAATACCGTGGCGATTTCGAACAGCGTTTGAAAGCGGTGTTGAAACAATTGAAGGCCAACCCGGATTCCGTGTTGTTCATTGATGAAATCCACACCTTGATTGGCGCAGGCTCCGCTTCTGGCGGCACGCTGGATGCGTCCAATTTGCTGAAACCTGCCTTGTCGTCAGGGCAGCTGAAGTGCATTGGCGCAACTACCTTTACCGAGTACCGTGGCATTTTCGAGAAAGACCACGCGCTTTCACGCCGCTTCCAGAAAATCGATGTGTCTGAACCCACCGTGGAACAGACCATTGAAATTTTGCGCGGTTTGAAGAGCAGGTTTGAAGACCACCATGGCGTGAAGTACTCCAGCGCGGCCATTTCGGCAGCCGCTGAGTTGTCGGCCAAGTTTATCAATGATCGTCATTTGCCCGACAAGGCCATTGACGTGATTGATGAAGCCGGTGCGGCTCAGCGTATTTTGCCAAAAAGCAAACAGCGTAAAACAATTACGAAGGGCGACATCGAAGACATTGTCTCGAAAATTGCCCGTATTCCGCCACAGTCGGTTAATACCGATGACCGCAACAAGCTGGCCACGCTCGATCGCGATTTGAAAGCCACTGTGTTTGGGCAAGACCCCGCCATTGAGGCTTTGGCAAACGCCATCAAAATGTCGCGTGCAGGTTTGGGCAAGGCCGACAAGCCGATTGGCTCGTTCTTGTTCAGCGGCCCCACGGGTGTGGGTAAAACCGAGGTGGCCAAACAGCTGGCCTTTATTCTCGGCATTGAAATGCTGCGTTTCGACATGTCGGAATACATGGAACGCCACGCTGTTTCTCGTTTGATTGGTGCGCCCCCAGGTTACGTTGGCTTTGACCAAGGCGGCTTGTTGACCGAGGCCATTACCAAAAAGCCACATTGCGTGTTGCTGCTCGACGAAATCGAAAAAGCGCACCCCGATGTGTTCAATATTCTGCTTCAGGTCATGGACAACGGTACTTTGACCGACAACAACGGTCGCAAGGCTGACTTCCGCAATGTGATCATCATCATGACCACCAACGCGGGTGCAGAAGCCCTGACCAAGCGCGGTATCGGCTTCATGGAATCCAAGGTGCAGGGCGATGAGATGGAAGACATCAAGCGCATGTTCAGCCCCGAGTTCCGCAACCGTCTGGATTCTGTCATTTCCTTCCGTGCGCTGGATGAAGAAATCATTCTTCGCGTGGTCGACAAGTTCCTGATGGAGCTGGAAGAACAGCTGCACCAGAAGAAAGTGGATGCGGTGTTCACAGACGAATTGCGCAAGCACTTGGCCAAGAAAGGTTTTGATCCATTGATGGGTGCTCGCCCAATGCAGCGCTTGATTCAAGACACCATCCGCAAGGCCTTGGCCGATGAGTTGCTGTTTGGCAAATTGGTGAACGGCGGCAAGGTGACTGTGGACCATGATTTGGAAAATGACCAGGTGTCACTGACTTTTGATGAAGGTTCATCGGGGCAAGAGTCGGAGAGCGGCACTGAGGTGGCGGTTGACTAAAAGTTACGCAATATCACGAGCGGGGTAAAAAAGCCCACTGTCGTGCCTGTAAGTTCACTCGCCTTAGTATCCCTTGTGGTTACTCAGGCGTTTTGTTTTTGGACTAGGCCTTGCTTGCCTGATTAACCACTCACTTGGCCCAGGCAACTGCGGTTTCTACCTTTGTTCTTGGCTTGGTAAAGCGCGTGGTCAGCTTGCGCCATGGTACGGTCAATGCTGTCAGCGTGGGTGATGTCGCAAATTCCTGCCGAAAACCCAACTTTGCAATTGCCGTTCAGCCGAATTCTGTCCACGATTCTTTGGGTGTCGTCGGCGGTGCAGTTCGGTAGAAGCACTGCAAACTCTTCGCCCCCGACACGTGCGATCAGATCACCAGGCCTGAAGTTGGTTCGAAGCGTTTCGGCAAACTCCCGAAGTCGCATATCCCCGGCCTCGTGGCCATAGGTGTCGTTGTATTGTTTGAAGTAGTCAATGTCGATAATTGCCACACTGCCTTGACGCTGATTTTCTCTTTGCATTTTTCGCAGATAGGCGCTGCTCAGGTCTTGCCAGCCCCGGCGATTGAGCAAACCAGTGAGTGGATCGCTGCGAGCCTGATTGCTCAGGTGAAGCAGTTCAACTGCGAAGCGCTTTCGCAAGTTTGATTGTCGCCACAGAGTGAGGCTGACAAAACTTACCGAGTGAACCAAGACAATCAATGTGAGTATCAGGTTGTTGCGTTGCAATGCATTAACCTTTTCATCGGCCGATTGTGCATGTTTCTTCAAGGTGGTGTTGAATATCCCAAGCTCGATCAACCAAAACTCGATGCGTTGAGGGTCGGGTTTTCCGAATTTTTCAAGTTGCTGGTCCATCGCGATCAGGTGTTCTCGAAGGCTTGCAGCCGATTCAGTCAGCCCGCTGTGGGTGTTGATCGTTTCGATGACAGCCAATCTCGCAGCCAGTTGATTGAGTAACTCCTGGGGTGAGCTGTAGCCACGCGTTTCCAGACCAAGTTTGGTTTCATAAGCATGCTGATTGCCCAGGTGATGCAGGGCGGTGCTTTGTACGATCAGGTCTTGCAGGGACACTTCAAGTAGCCGTCTCTTGGCCAGATCACCTTGAATTTGATGTACTTTGCCGTAGTTGAATACAGCCACTGCCGCCAGAATGACGCAGAGTGCCAACCAAAAATACCGAATGGTTTTTTCAGAACAGGGACGCAGCTGCCGGATTGCGTGAACCAACCATGTACGGCCTGTCGTTGTGGCTGGCCCGTTGCCCCCTGAGTCCATTGTTTTCCTGATGATTCACAATGACACTCAGTGGCAAATCTGCTTGGGGTGGTTCCTTTCGCTTGGTTTTCTCTAGCGTGTCCCGGTGCTTCCGAATCCGCCTTCACCGCGTTCGCTGGGGGTGAAATCGCTGACCACCTTGAAGTCGGCGTGTGCCACCGGCAAGATGACCAGTTGAGCGATGCGCTCCATGGGTTCAATGGTCACTGGCACTTGGCTGCGGTTCCAGGCCGAGACCATCAGCGGGCCCTGGTAGTCGGAATCGATTAAGCCCACCAAATTGCCAAGTACCAAGCCTTTTTTGTGACCCAAGCCTGAACGGGGCAAAATTGTTGCACAGTAATTGGGGTCGCCGATATACATGGAAAGACCGGTTGGCACCAATTCAGCCTGGCCGGGTTGCAAAGTCAGTGGCTCAGTCAGGCAAGCGCGCAGGTCGATGCCTGCACTGCCCGGTGTGCCATAGGCAGGCAATTGCTCTTGCATGCGCGGGTCGAGTACTTTCAGTTCAACTTGAATTTTCATGAGGGTATTTGTGTTTTCAGGAGTGTTTGGAAATGAAAGACAAAACTGCCCGTGCAGCTTGCAGTTTGTCCAAAGAGGCCAGGTATTCAGGGGGCAGTTTTTTACTGTAAATGGTTAACTCTGTTTGGTCGGAGCCCAATGCTTGTTGCGCCAGGTTGCCAACAATGAAATGCGCTTTCTTGCTGTCCAGTTTGCGGTTTGCGTATTCATCCAGATTTTCTGTTTCGGCAGCAAAACCGACTACAGTCAGTGATTTTTTCTGATCACTGGCAAATTCGCCGACATCTGCAAGAATGTCCGGGTTCAGTTCGAATTCCATGTGCAAGCCTGGCGGCTGTTCATTCTGTTTTTTTTGTTTTTGCGCGCTCGGGTTCTTGATCCCGTAGTCGGCCACAGCGGCGACACCAATGAACAGGTCTTGTTGCTCGATTTGACCGAATACTGCAGCATGCATTTGCCTGGCAGATTGAACACTCACCATGCGCACACCGTACGGTGTTGGCAAAGCGGTAGGGCCACTCACCAAACTCACGTCGGCACCCATTAACCATGCTGCTTGTGCCAAGGCGTAGCCCATTTTTCCGCTGGATCGATTCGTGATGCCGCGCACCGGGTCAATGGCTTCAAAGGTTGGCCCGGCCGTCAACAACACTTTTTTACCAGCCAGAGGTTTGTGATTCACTGCCCGTGCCAGTTCCAATACGATCTCAAAGGGTTCCAGCATGCGGCCACTGCCCACCTCACCGCAGGCCTGTTCGCCAGCAGCGGGGCCAAACACATGCACGCCATCGTTTTTGAGTTGATTGACATTGCGCTGGGTGGCCGGATTGTTCCACATTTCCACATTCATGGCCGGGGCAATCGCCATGGGGCAATTGCGGGCCAATACAAGGTTATCAAGCAAATTGTCAGCGAACCCGTGTGCGTATTTCGCCATTGAATTGGCCGTGCAAGGGGCAATCAACAAAAAATCGGCATTGCGGCTGATGTCGATGTGAGGCATGCCACGGTCAATATTGTTATCACTGTGCCCAGCTGGCCATTGCGACACATGCACAGCCCTGCCCGAAAGGGCTTGGAAGGTGAGTGGTGCAATGAATTGTGTGGCCGATTCAGTCATGACCACTTGCACCGTGCAGCCCTGTTTCATTAACAGGCGTACCAGCTCGGCCGATTTGTAAGCGGCAATGCCGCCGCACACGCCCAACACTACACGCAGTTGGTTCAAACCAGGAAGCGGTGGCAATTCGACTGGGCGCATGGGCAATAAACCTTATTCGCTTTTTGCAGGTTTGGCGGCTTTGTGTTCTTTGTTGAAGAACAGTTCGTCGATGATTAGACCGACTGCACCCATGGTAATTGCAATGTCGGCCACATTGAATGCCGGCCAGTGATAATTTCCAACATAAAAATCGAGAAAGTCGATGACTGCGCCGTGAGCAACACGGTCAATCAAATTGCCGATCGCACCACCCAAAATACAGGCCAGGCAGAACATCGCGAATTTGCGGTGGCTGGAGGAACGCATCATGAACAGAATGACAATGGACGCAATGACCGCTACAGCGGAAAGAAAATGTTTTTGCCAACCCGCCTGATCAGCGAGGAAGCTGAATGCAGCACCCGGGTTGAGCACGTACACCAGGTTGAAGAAAGGGGTGATTTCAACCACCGCACCCAGATCAAGGCGTGATTGAACCCACAGTTTGCTGATTTGATCAACCAGGATAAGCAGCAGGGAAAAACCGATCCAGGGGAGGATGGATTTTTTGGGTGCCCTCAACGCGCCGGTTGCATTGACTGGTTTGGTGGTTGAGGCTGGTTTTCTCGGCATGGGTTTAGACATGATCACGCACCTCGCCTTGACCAAACAGATTGCTTACACAGCGGCCACAAATACCTGGGTGTTCGGGGTTTGCGCTTGTGTCGGAGCGC